>Ga0310344_10000155_pt1 | contig 55843 bp, 50 predicted proteins | sample HC15DNA20200_MG_FD_203801 | JGI IMG/M metagenome (GOLD analysis project Ga0310344, IMG submission 203801) | Marine microbial communities from station ALOHA, North Pacific Subtropical Gyre - HC15-DNA-20-200_MG | ecosystem: Environmental > Aquatic > Marine > Oceanic | place: Pacific Ocean: North... | reverse complement strand
CGCGCCCGTGTGGGGGGAAGCTACGTCCGGGCTACGCCCGGCCTCCGCTTCCCCCCACACGTCATCTACGATGTCGCTGACCCTTCAACTGCGATGTCGCTGTGCACTCGGTGCTGGACGCCAAACTGGAAGCGGCAGCTGGATATACCTTCAGCGATATTCTTGATGTGTCCGAGTGCGTCCTCACGACGATCGAGCAGCGCGGTAACGACCACATGGACGCTTTGAAGCGGGTGCTCATGATCTGCCCCCTTCTGAGTGGTCCAAAATCTCTGTTATTTTGGACGACGAAGGAGTTTGGAAATGGGCAAGAAGCACAAGCCGGAGGAGATCATCGGTAAGTTGCGTGAGGCGGAGATCGTGCTGGCGCAGGGTGGGACGGTGCCGGATGCGTGCCGACGGCTGGGTGTCACGGAGCAGACCTATTACCGCTGGCGCAAGGAATATGGCGGGCTGAAGGTAGATCAGGCACGTCGGATGAAGGACTTGGAGCGCGAGAATGCCCGGCTGCGGCAGGCAGTATCGGAGCTCACTCTGGACAAGGTTATCCTGCAGGAGGCTGCACGGGGAAATTACTGAGCCCCGCTCGGCGGCGACGCTGCATCGATCATATCAAGGCAATGATGCCGGTGTCCGAGCGACGGGTATGCCGTGTGCTCGGACAACACCGATCGACGCAGCGCAAGCTGCCACGCGGGGCCGATGACGAAGCGGCGCTGACCGAGGACATCATTGCGCTGGCCCGGCAATATGGTCGTTATGGGTATCGCCGGGTGACGGCGCTGCTGCGTGACGCGGGCTGGCACGTGAACCGCAAGCGGGTCGAGCGCATCTGGCGGCGGGAGGGGCTAAAGGTGCCACAAAAGCAGCCAAAGCGTGGACGTCTGTGGCTCAATGACGGATCGTGCATCCGGCTGCGGCCGGAATATCCCGGGCACGTCTGGTCGTATGACTTTGTCGAGGGCCGCACCCACGACGGGCGTAAGTTCCGCATCCTGTCGATCATCGACGAGGCCAGCCGAGAGTGCTTGGCCCTGCCGGTAGCGCGGCGGCTGCGCAGCGAAGACGTTCTGGCAGCGTTGGCGGAACTGTTCGTCACGCGTGGCCCACCGGCACATATCAGGTCCGATAACGTCCTATGTAGGGAAGCAGCAGCGGGCAAAGGCCAGCAGGTCTCGTTGCGCCGAGTGTAATCGGCGCTGATGATTTTTATGATCCAGATGGCTTCCATCGTCAAGGAATGCGCTCTCGGCCATAGCAAACACAGGATCCAGCAGCCGCGTGGGTCGTGGTCCTCACCGTCCTTAAAATGAGATACGGATGCCAGATGGAAGGCCCGAACATTATCTACAGGGTCGCGGTAGCGCCCTCACGGCTGCACAGAGAGGGGTCCTTCCATCTGGTGTCCGCCCGTTCGACGAACGGACGGTACTCGGTTCCCGTCTTGATGACGGCATGCGCAACGCGCGCCATTTTGGCGGTGAGCGCGGTCATCGCCTTGCGACGGCGATCGGGGTCGTTGGGATACCCGGCGACATAGCGCCCCAGCTTATCGCGGAAGCTGTTGTCGCGCTGGCGGATCGCGACCTGCGTCGCCATCCAGAATGTACGCCGCAACCGGGCATTGCCATACTTTGACAGCTTGGTCCGACCGCGGAACATACCGGACTGACAGGTAGCGAGGTCGAGGCCACAGAACTTGAGAAACTGGCGATGATGGCTGAAGCGGCGCAGATCACCGGCCTCGGCAAGGATCGTCAGGGCATTGATCGGTCCGATGCCTGGGATCATCCGCAGAAGCTGATAATCGCGGTTCGCGGCCAGCGCGTCATGGGCGATCCGCTCAATCTCATTGCGTTGTTGGATCAGGGTACGAGCCTGAGCGACGACCATGCGGAACATCGTGATCGCAGTGGAATCCTCGTCAATCGGCAGCGCGATCGATGCAGAGGCGGTCTCATAGATATCGTTGACTACCCGGGCCTTGGAGACCTTGCGACCGATCAACGGCCAGGCCTGTTCAGTGAAGGCTTCGCGGCCGATCGAGATGATGCTCCCCGGCGTCGGGAAACGTTCGATCAGCGCCAGGAACCAGTCAGACCGGCTGTTGCCGGCGAAACGCTCGATCTCCGGGAAATACAGCGGCAGGTAGTGGGTCAGGATCCTATGCCAGGCCTGGGTCTTCGCCTTTGATATGGCTTCATGCGTCTTCGACATCTCCTGCAGATCGTTGATACCGGCTGCCAGCGGATCGACATAGCGCTGGGTCGCACCGATCCTCAACATATGCAGGATCACTTGCGCGTCCTTGGAATCGTTCTTGTCCCAGCCATTGTGCAGCGCTTCGCGCGTCCGGGCCAAGGCGACCGACGAGATCAGGCGCAACTCAAACCCGGCGGACAGCAATCGATGCGCCAGCGTGCGGTGATAGTTGCCAGTCGCTTCGAAACCGACAATCACGGGCTTGCCAATGATCGTCAGATCGTCGGCCAGGCGATCATAATCCGCCTTCGTCGCCATCACTGTCATGCGGCGCCGGCGGCCGCCCTCCGGTCGTTCAAGCAGAACTTCCTGGCGGTGCTTGGACATATCGATGGCTACCAGCACGGCGTCGGCGGGAGTAGAACTGCGCTTGGTCATGATCGGTCAGTCTCCAAAGGGTTGAGTCGACAACTTCACTTTAGAGACCTGCTGACCGGTCATGGCCGCCTTGATGAAGTCTGCGGGCGCTACGCGCCCTTGCCTCCATCAAGGCAATCCGGCCTTCAACAGGCCGCTTCCCAATGTGCTATGGGCCGGAACAGGAAATCGATCCCCACGGCCGCACGCCGTTCCGGGGCGGCAAGGGATCGACCTGGGAAGGCGGGGTGCGCGTGCCGACTTTCGTGTACTGGAAGGGCATGATCGGGCCGCGCAAGTCCGACGGCCTGTTCGATTTCGCGGACATCCTGCCCACCAGCCTGAGCCTTGCCGGCGTGAAGGGGGCCGCGATCGGCGAGAAGATGGGCGCGGGCAACTATCTTGACGGGGTGGACCAGACCTCGTTCCTCCTCGCCGACAACGGTGCCTCGAACCGGCGCAGCATCCTGTATTTCTGGAACAACCAGTTCGCGGCGGTGCGGATGGACGAGTTCAAGTTCACCATGCTGACGCAGGACCCTTATGCGATGACGCCGAACGGCAATCACGGCGGGTTCACCGGCACGGTCAGCCAGACGGCGGGCGGCACCATGTTCAACCTTTACGCCAATCCGCAGGAGGATAATTCGGTGGCGATCCGGCACTTGCCGATCGCCATTCCGGTGGGGGCTGAAATCGCGCGCTACCAGCAGGTGCTGCGCAAGTATCCGCCCAAGGTGCAGATCGGCTTCACCACCGGAAAGTAGGCCGGGCGGGATGCGGTTGCCGTTGCCGCGGGCGATGACAGGTGCATCCTGAGGCCCTAGGCTGCGTGGCCATGGGCGAAGACGATCATGCGATGGCGGCGGCCGCGCTCGACCGGTGCGGCTGGCTTGACGGGCACGGCAATGACCTGCGCCGCCGCCTGTTGGCCCACGGCACGTTGCGGCCGCTGTCTCCGGGCCAGTGGGCCTATGCCGAAGGGGATGACGACAGCGGCATTCTCGTCGTCGTGCGGGGCGCGTTGCAGATCTATGCGCAGGCGCCGGGGGACCGGGACGTGCTGATCGGCCAGATCGGCCACGGCAACGCGATCGGCCAGACGGCGCGCTTCGGTGGCGGTCCTCGGCTGGTCACCGCGATCAGCACGGCGGCCAGCCTGGTTCTTCAGGTGACCGACGCCGCTCTGACGGCCATTGCCCGCGACGAACCCCTGATATGGCAGGCCATCGCCAGCCTCAACTACGCGCAACTGCGGATGATGGTGCAATTGCTGGCCGAAACGACCGCCTTGCCGCCCCGGCAGCGGCTGGCGGCGCGGCTGGCGCGCTTCGCCTCTGACGCGCGCATGGGGGCGGAACTGCCTCTCAGCCAGCAGGCGCTGGGCGAGATGGTCGGCCTCAGCCGCAAGACCGTGAACGCCTGCCTCGCCGATCTGGAGCAACGCGGGCTGGTGCGCCGCCGATACGGCGCGATCGAGGTTCCCGATGCGGCGGCACTGCAGGCGCACGCCTTTGCCGCGGATGCATAGGTTCCCTGGACAAATCGCCCGCCCAGACAGCCGGGAGGGTCCGGGAAGCAAAGCGGGCGGCTGAACGGCAGCTATGGCAGGGGGGACACTAACGTCGCGCTGATTTGTAGGCCTCTCTCAACCTATTTTGCAGGATTATCCAAACCGACGTTACAGGAAGGGGGGCGAGAAACTCATATTTGGTGGGCAAGCTGGAATAATCATATGCCAGAAACGTCAGATAGAGAGAGGCGAAATACAAGGCAAAAAGCGCTATGACGGACGTGATATAGACAATCTTCGACATTCGTCTCACTAACCTCAGTCATCCGGTAATTCAGAAGCTAGCATAACGAATTCGGTTCGCAATGTGGGCGTGTCGGGAAAGACTGCTATTCGGACGAAGGTTCTCAAAACTGGATGCCGGTCAGATCACCCGAATTCCTCCACACGGCTACGCAATGGCGGTTGCTTCAGCCTCCCGCCTGCGCCACTTCCAGCGCCTCGCTGGCGTCCAGCCATGCGGCCTCCGCGTCTTCCAGATCGTCGGCAACGGCGGCGCGGCGGCGGGAGAGTTCGCCCATGTTGAGCTGGGCGAGATCCTTCGGCGCGGAAGCCGGATCGATCAGTGCGGCGTCGAAGGCCGAAAGCTGCTTCTGCAGCAGGCCCATCCGGGTTTCCGCTTCGCTGACCTGCTTCTTCAGCGCGCGCATGTCCTCGCGCCATTGCGCGCCGGCCTTGCGCTGCGGCTTGGCGTCCTTGCCGCCATTCGCCTGCGGTTCGCGCGGCTGGTTGCGACCGAGGATGAAGTCGATGTAGTCCTCCATCGACCCGGCGTATTCGGTCGCCGTACCACCATCGACCAGCACCAGCCGGTCTGCCGTCAGTTCCACCATGTGCCGGTCGTGGCTGATAAGGATGACCGCGCCGTCATAGGCGTTGAGCGCCTGCACCAGCGCTTCGCGCGCATCGACATCGAGGTGGTTGGTCGGCTCGTCGAGGATGAGCAGGTGCGGCGCGTCGCGCGTGACGAGCGCCAGCGCCAGCCGCGCGCGCTCCCCGCCCGAAAGCGTGCCGACCTGCGCCGTGGCGGTGTTGCCCGAAAACCCGAAGCGGCCGAGCTGGCCGCGCACGGCGGCGGGCGTCTTGCCCTCCATCGCCCGCGTCATGAGTTCGAGCGGGGTCGAGGCGCTCGCGAGTTCCTCGACCTGATACTGCGTGAAATAGCCGATCTGCGTCTTGCCGGAGAGGCGCATCACGCCGTCCATCGCTTCCAGCTGGCCGGCCAGCAAGCGCGCCAGGGTGGTCTTGCCGTTGCCGTTGCGGCCGAGCAGCGCGATCCGGTCATCCGGATCGATCCGCAGGTTCAGCCGCTGCAGCACCGGTGCGCCGGGGGCATAGCCGACCGCCGCCTTGTCCAGCGTGATCAGCGGCGGGCGCAGTTCGTCGGGGCTGGGGAAATCGAAGCGCATCGTCGGGTCTTCGATCAGCGCGGTGATCGGCTGCATCCTGGCCAGCATCTTGGCGCGCGATTGCGCCTGCTTGGCGGTGGAGGCGCGGGCGCTGTTACGGGCGACATAGTCCTGCAGCTTGGCGCGTTGCGCGTCCTGCGCGGCGCGCGCGGCGGCCAGTTGCGCGGCGCGCTCCGCACGCTGGCGCTCGAAGCTGTCATAGCCGCCGGGATAGAGCGTGATCTTGCCACCCTGCAGGTGCAGGATGTTGTCGACCACGTTGTTCAGCAGGTCGCGCTCATGGCTGATGACGATCAGCGTGCCGGGATAGGACTTGAGAAAGTTCTCCAGCCACAACGTCGCTTCGAGGTCGAGGTGGTTCGACGGTTCGTCCAGCAACAGCAGGTCCGGTGCGGAGAACAGCAATGCGGCCAGCGCGACGCGCATTTTCCAGCCACCCGAGAAGCTGTCGAGCGGCTGGGCCTGCATTGCCTCGTCGAAGCCCAGCCCGATCAGGATGCGCGCGGCGCGGGAAGGGGCGCTGTAGGCATCGATCGCCAGCAGCCGGTCGTGAACGTCGCCCAGCCGGTCGGGATCGGTGCAGGTCTCCGCTTCGGCGAGAAGCTGCTCGCGCTCCTTGTCCGCCGCCAGCACGGTTTCGAACGGCGTTGCGGTGCCGGCCGGCGCTTCCTGCGCGATGTAGCCCAGGCGCGCGCGGCGCGGCATGTCGATCGCGCCATCGTCCGGCTCTATTTCCCCGATGATCGCTTTCATCAGCGTCGATTTGCCCGCGCCGTTGCGGCCGATCAGGCCGATCTTGCCACCGGTGGGGATCGAGGCCGAGGCGCGGTCGAGAATGGTGCGGCCGCCCAGCCGCACGGTGATATCGTTGATCGTCAACATGCCGCGCGCCTAGCAGGCCCGGCGCGAAAGCCCAACGGCCTATCTTGGCTGGCTATCTTGGCTGATGCGTCAATGCATCTTCAACTGCCGCCAGGCGCTCGGCGTCTGCCCGGCGAAGCTGCGGAACGCGCGGGTGAAGTGGCTCTGGCTGCCGAAGCCCAGCGCTTCCGAAATCTGCGCGACGGTCAGTTCGGTGCTGGAGAGCATTTCCTGCGCGCGTTCCAGACGGGCCTTCATCACGTACTGGTGCGGGCTGAGGCCGGTGGCGCGCTTGAACACGCGGCAGAAATGCGATGGCGTGAGGCCCACTTCGGCGGCCAGCGATTCCACCGTGTGTTCCTCCTCCGGGTGGGTCAGCACCGCGTTCATGACGTGATGGATGCGATAGGCGGAGAAATCGGAGGTCGGAAAGGCCGTGGCGTTGGCGTCCGCCGGGCCGCGCAGCATGTGCGCCTTCAGCGCATCGACCAGCGTGGAGACATAGACGTTCCGCTCCGGCGTTTCCGGCGCATAGAGTTCCGCGAGCACCTGCCGCGTCAGCGCCACGCCCAGCGGGTCGGAAAAGGCGAAGCGCATCCGGTGGAACTGGTCGCGCGCGGGCACGGCGCGAAGTTGGTCTTCCGCGATGGACAGGGTCACGACGTCCAGCTCGCCATCGACGAGCCACCCGGTCGGGCGGCCCGAAGGAATGATCGTGGCGCAACCGGGGATCGAGCTCGCCTCGCTCCAGCCATCGCGATCCCAGGTCTTGACGCGGGGCTTGCCGGCGATGTGGACCACGAACGTGGGGCTGGGCAGGGCGGGCAGTTCATAGCTGCCGACGAACTGGCGCCAGCGCGAAAGCTGCCAGCCCTTCTCGCCGCCGCCCAGCTGGATGTCGGCCCCGCGCCCCAGCACGTCGGAGATGATCTGCTCGTTGGTCCAGCTTTCCGCCATTCGACTGCCTCTCACGCCGGCCGCAACATAACGTCGAGGTTCTTGAGCCCGTTGAGGAAATTCGAGCGGAACCGGCGCGGCGACCGTATAACCTCGAAAGACATAACCCGATCCGCGAGAATGTCGAACGCCACGCGCAGCTGCATTTCGGCCAGGCGCGATCCGACGCAGACGTGCTGGCCCGATCCGAAGCCCAGATGCGGGTTCTTCGCCCGCGTGATATCGAACCGGTCGGGCGCGTCGAATACCGTTTCGTCGCGGTTGCCCGAAACGTACCACAGCACGACCTTGTCGCCCTTCGCGATCTTCCGGCCGCCCAGCTCGGTATCCGCCATGGCCGTGCGGCGCATGTGGAGGACGGGCGAGGCGTGGCGCACCATTTCCGGCGTGGCGGTCTTCAGCAGGCCGCGGTCGCGGCGCAGCATGGCCCACTGATCGGGGCTTTCGGCGAAGCGCTGCACGGTATGCGACAGCGAATTGCGCGTGGTCTCGTTGGCGCCGACCAGAACGAGAATCAGATTGCCGACGAAATCCCGGAAGGCGATCTTCTCCCCATGGATATCCACGTTGGCCAGCAGCGAGGCGATGTCGTGCGACGGCGCCTCCCGCCGCGCCTCGAACAGTTCGGTGGCGAAGGCGAAGAAATCGGCAAGTGTTGCCGCCATGGCTTCGGGGCTCTGGCGGAAATCCGGATCGTCCTCGCCCACGAAGGCGTTGGTCCAGTCATAGAGCTTGGGCCAGAGATCGGGCGACAGGCCCAGCAGTTCGCACAGCGTCAGCAGGGGAAGCGGAGCGGACAGCAGCGGCACGAGGTCCACTTCCTCGCCCAGCGGGATCGCCGCGACGAGGTGCTCGACCCGCGTGCGGATGCGTTCCTCGATGTCGCCGAGCCGGGCGGGAGAAACCGCCGGCATGATGTGCTTGCGGTACTGGGTGTGGACCGGCGGATCGCGCGAGATGAAGGGGATGCCGATCGCGCTTTCGCCCGCGCCTGTCAGCCCAACCTCGTTCTCGTTGAAAATGCGGTGGCCGCCGTTTTCGTAGGCGGACGAGAACAGGGCCGGGTTGCGCGATACCTCCACGATATCGGCATGGCGCAGCACTGCCCAGAAGCCCGCGCCGTCGCTTTCCGGGTTCCAGTACACCGGCTCCTCGCGCCGCAGCCGGGCGAAGGCTTCCCAGGGAACGCCCTGTTCGAACAGGCGGGCGTCCTTCAGATCGATGGGGCTGGAAGCGATGGCGCGGGCCTCGCTCATCAGAACGCCACCCTGACCGAGCCGCCGAACGTGCGCGGCGTGGAAGGCACGAGGAAGTTGTAGGGGAAGCCTGCCCCGCGCAGGTCCAGGCCATAGGCATAGGTCTGGCGGTCGAACAGGTTGTTGGCGAAGGCCTTGAAGGTGAAGCGCCCGGTCTGGAACGCGGCACTGACGTTTACCTTGGCGTAGGCGCCCTGTTGCAGTTCGGCATTGTTCTGCGTGGTGCCGGTGGCGTTGATCGCGTTGAACGGCGAGAAATACTGCCGGCTGAAATAGGCGACGGTGGGGGAGAGCGTCAGCTTGCCGGTGGCGTTGTCCATCAGCGTGGCGTCGATGCCGGCCTGGAACGTCCATTCGGGCGCGAAGGGCAGGTTGTTGCCGTCCAGCTTCGTGCCCTGCAACGTCAACTGCTTGTAGCGGGCGTGGAGGTAGCCGGCCGAGGCGTTGAGCTTGAACATGCGCGAAAGGCGCGCGCTGGCCTCCAGTTCGGCGCCATAGACTTCCGACTTGGGTGCGTTGACGAGGAACGAGACCGGGCCGGGCCGCGTATCCTGGACCTGCTGGTTCGTGTAGTCGTAGTAGAATGCCGAGCCCGTCAGCGTCAGGAAGCCGCCGTAGCGGCCCTTGAAGCCCACTTCATAGGCGTTGACCCGCTCCGGCGCGATATAGGTGATCCCGACCGAGGAGGTGTAGCCGCCGCCGTTGAACGCGCCCGAACGATAGCCCCGGTTGTAGCTGGCATAGAGCAGCGTGCCGCCGGGCAGTTCGTAGCTCAGCGCCACACGGCCGGTCAGCGCGCGGTTGCGCCCGTCGATGGCATAGCGGGCCGTCGGATCATAGGCGCAGGTGCCCGCCACGCCGGCGCAGGGCACGGTCGTCGCCAGCGGCGTCTGCGCGCCGCCGACATCGCCGGCAAAGAGATAGGCATAGCCATCGCGATAAGTCGCGCGGTCCCAGGTGTAGCGCGCGCCAAGCGTCAGGGTCAGCCGGTCGGCCAGCTTGTAATCGCCCTGGGCGAACAGCGCGGTGGACGATCGGCGCTGGCGATAGTGCTGGAAGAAGCCGCCGTTGACGCCCGGCCCCAGCGCGCTGCCGATGTTGAAGGTATTGTCGGTGACGACCGTGTCCCAGCCATAGAAGCCGCCGGCGACGAGGCTCAGCTTGTCGTTGCTATAGTTCAGCCGCAGTTCCTCGCTGAACTGGTTATACGAAGATCGCCAGTTGATATCGAGGATGTCCACCGGCGCGCCGTCGGCGGCCTGTTGCAGGTTCTGCTTGCCCGCATCGCGCGAGGTGATCGAGGTCAGCGTGAGAGCATCCGAGACGTGGTAGGCCACGTTGGCGGAGATGCCGTAGGCTTCCGTGCGGTTCAGGCCGAGCCGATTTTCGTTGGTCTCGAAGAAGCCGAGGCCGGCACGCGCCGGCAGGAAGCCCTGAACGGCTGCCTGCGAGCCACGATCGCGCCCGCCATAGACCTTGATCTTCACGTCCAGCGGTCCGTCTCCGGGGCGGAAGCGCAGCGTGGCGCGGCCCTGCAAGGTATCCTGCGAATTGCCGTCGCGTCCGCCGGGGAACACGTTGCGGATCTGGCCATCGCCCTTGATGTAGTTGGCGGCAAGGCGCAGGCCGAGTTCGTTCTCCACCATCGTCGTTTCGACGGCGGCCTGGGCTGTCCAGGTGTTGAAGTTGCCGTAGCCGACCTCGGCATAGCCTTCGTTGTCGTGCAATCCCGGAGCGCGGGTGATGAAGTTGATCGCGCCGCCGGTGGTGTTGCGGCCGAACAGCGTGCCCTGCGGCCCGCGCAGCACTTCCACGCGATCAAGATCGAACAGGCCCATGCCGTGCGCGGTGCGGTTGGCGAGATAGACGTCATCGAGATAGACGCCGACGGGCGAGGCCTGGTTGGAGTTGTATTCGTTGGCCACGCTGATGCCGCGCAGGCTGAAATTCGGCTGTGTCGAGCCATAGGGGCTGCTGATCTGCAGGTTGGGCACCGCGGATTGCAGCGCGGCGGAATTGGTGATCCCCTTCGACGCCAGGCTGTCGCCGCCGATGGCGGAAATGGCGATCGGCACTTCGAGCACCGACTGTTCGCGCCGCTGGGCCGTCACCACGATCACGTCCTGCGCGGAGGCGTTGTCGCTGGCGCCGTCTCCGGCCGTTTGCGCAAGGGCGATCGTGGGAAGCCAGGAGGCGCCACCCAGCAACAGGGCGGTGGCGAGGGCGGTGCGCATTCGGATTTCTCCCATGGTGTTCGCAGCCGGCTGGCCCGGCCTGCATCTGGAGAAACCCTATATCTTCGGGAGAGCGCTTTGCCGTTTCACAGGGTTGCGCCCGGATTTGACAATTCTTGCTGGCGCGAGAGCCGGTTTTGCCGGGGTCACAGCTGGGCGCGGATCGCCTTGCCGCGCAGGATCAGTGCGCGGGCGCCGCTGTCCATGTGCCGGCGCAGGAACCGGCTGGCGGCGCTGGCCTCGCCGTAGCCCAGGCGGTGTGCGAGTTCCGACAGGTTGGGCTTTGCCTCAAGCGCGAAGTATTCCCGCGCAACGCGCAGGCGTACATTGGTAAGAACATCGCCGAAGGTGATCTCGTGTGCGGCCAGCCGGCGTTGCAGGCTGCGCCCGCCAAGTCGCAGCAGCGCGGCGGTGCGCTCCAGCGTGGCCTGTCCGCCCGCCAGATGCGCGGCGACAAGTTCTTCCACCTGCCGCACGAAATCGCGCACGCTGGGGCGCATGGTCGCGGCGAGCTGGCGTTCGAGGTAGGCGAGCAGGTGCGCGTTGCCGTTGGGATTGGTGCGTTTCATCTCCTCGCGGCGGATGACAACGGCGGAGCGGTCGGCGCCGAAGGCGGTGGGGCAGCGAAAGAAGGTGCGATGGAGGTTGAGGTTGCGCGGCGGCGGATGGTCGAACTCGACGCGCACGGGGCTCCAGTCGGCCCCCAGCACGAGCCGCAGGATGCGAACCTGCAAGCTGAGCGTGGCCTCCACGAACTGGCTGCCGCCGAAACGGGTGGGAATGGTGACGAACTGGACGAGCGCGATTTCGTCCTCGGTTTCGATGGAGCGGACGCCCAGTGCATCGCTTTCCAGATGCAGAAAGCGGTTCGAGACGCGGATCGTTTCCTCCACCGTCGGGCAGTGGCCCCAAAGCAGGCTCAGCGGGCCGTAGCCGTTCAGGTTGCACCAGGATGCGAAGGCCACGCCGATTTCCGGGCGGTTCGCCATGATCGCGCAGATCTGCATGATATCGACCATGGCGTGCGCGGGCACGGTTTCCCGCGTCGCACTCGATTGCACGATCGACCACAGTTCCCGGTCTAGAATATCTTCCAGCGGGATGCCGGTAAGCCGCGCGTACCGGACGAATTGCTGCATGGACGATGGATGCGCGACCGGCGTCATATTCTCTCCTGTCGCTATTGGTCATGATCGTGGCGTGATATGTCAAGATTTAATCGCAGGATTGAAGCAGACTTCATCCGTGTGATCCGGCGTAGAGCGGATAACCAGAGAGGTAGTAAGCATGAAGGCAGTATTCCTTGCCGGCGTTGCCGGCATGGTCGTTTCGTCGGTTGTAGCAACGCCCGTGATCGCTCAGGAAAGCACGGCGGATAATCAGGGCACCGGGCTCCAGGAAATCGTCGTCACCGCGCAGCGTCGCGCCGAAAATCTCCAGAACGTGCCGATCGCGATCACGGCGGCCAGCGGCGAAGCGCTGGCAACCGCCCGCGTCGAGAACATCTCCAACATCCAGGCGGTCAGCCCGTCGATCACGTTCCGCGCCACCAACATTTCCAGCTCGACGGCCAACGTCATCATTCGCGGCCTGGGCACCACGGGCAACAGCCGCAGCTTCGAAGGCTCGGTCGGCGTGTTCATCGACGGCGTGTACCGCACCCGCGCCGCGGCCGCGCTGCAGAGCTTCCTCGATATCGACAACCTCCAGGTCCTGCGCGGTCCGCAGGGCACGCTGTTCGGCAAGAACACCACCGCCGGCGCCTTGCTGCTTTCCTCGGCCAAGCCTTCGACCGACCGCATGGAGGGCCTGTTCGATGCGAGCTACGGCAACTACAACACCTTCACCGTGCGCGCCGCGGGCAACGTGCCGATCAGCGATCACGCGGCATTCCGCATCGCGGGCGTGGTTTCGCACCGCGATGGATTCTACACCAACCCGACCAACGGCGAACACCTGAACGGTGATTCAACCCAGGCGATCAAGGCGCAACTGCTGTTCGAGCCGACGCCGGACCTCACCATCCGCCTGATCGGCGACTATTCACACGGCGGCGGCAACTGCTGCTATGCGACTTCGGACTTCAAGAACGGCCCGACGCAGCCGCTTGTCGACTTGCTGACCACGTTGAACGGCGGCAAGGTGCCTTCGCGCAAGCTGTCCGACTTTCAGCAGACGCTGAACGGCAATGGCCGCCAGACGATCACCGATTACGGTGGCACGCTGCAGATCGAGGCCGGCCTTGGCGGCGGCACGCTGAAGTCAGTCACGGCGATCCGCAAGTTCAAGCTCGACCAGCGCGACATGGACCCGGATTTCTCGGGTGCGGATATCTTCCGCTACTACGAAAACTTCGACAGCCGCTTCATTTCGCAGGAGCTGACCTACAACACGAAGATCAGCGCGCTGAACGCCGATGCCGTGTTCGGGGGCTTCATCTCGGATGAAAAGCTGAAGATGGGCCGCACGCTGCCCTGGGCTTCGCAAGGGCAGGCCTACTGGAACGCGGTGCTGGGCGCGTCGGGCATCCCGGCCGGGACCGCGAACGCATCGGTGGGACCTTGGGCGGTCGAGGCAATGTCGGGCAAGGCGCGCTCCTATGCGGGCTTCGCGCATCTCGATTTCGCGCTTGGCTCGAAGTTCAACATCATCGCCGGCGTGCGCTATTCGGTGGAAAAGAAGCAGGGCGCTTTCCGCAACGCCTTCTACTCGCCGTTCCCGAACACCGTGTTCACGGTTCTCGGTCTCGGGCCGAGCCCGAACTATGACAAAACCAGGACCGACAAGGCGGTCAGCGGGACGCTGGGCATCCAGTACCGTCCGGTCGATGACGTGATGCTCTATGCGACGTACAACCGCGGCTTCAAGGCGGGCGGCGTGAACATCGACGCAAACGCGGCGGGCACGCTGTTCAACAACCCCACCGTGTTCAACGCGCTTCCGCCGCAGCTTCAGGGCCTGATCCGCCTGATCAGCCCAACGTCCACGGTATCGACGCCGCTCGATCCGACCTACAAGCCGGAAAAGGTCAACGCCTATGAAGTGGGCGCCAAGTTCCAGTACCTGAACCGGCGCGCGCGGACCAACATCGCGCTGTTCTACTACGACCTGTCCGATCTCCAGATCGCGCAATTCGTGGGGCTGCGCTTCACCGTGCTCAACGCGAAGTCGGCCAAGGATTATGGCGTCGAGATCGAGAACCTGTTCCAGCTTTCCAACAGCCTGACGCTGGGCATCGACGGCACTTGGATCCCTCATGCCAAGTACGGGAAGGATGCCTCGATCGATCCGGTCCTGTCGGATTCGCGGTTCCGCTTCGCGCCGAAGCTTTCGGCCAACGTCGCGCTCAATCTCGATCAGCCGCTGAGCGACAACCTGAACCTGACGGGGCGCGTGCAGTACCAGTACACCAGCCGCCAGCTCATCAGCACCGCGTCGCTTTCGGAACAGGGGCCGGTCAGCCTGGTCAATGCCAACCTGGGCTTCAAGATTCCCAAGTGGAACCTGCTGGTCGAAGGCTGGGTGCAGAACCTGTTCAACCGCACCTACTTCACCCAGTCGTTCCCGACGCCGCTCCAGACCGGCGACGAGAACGGCTATCTCGGCGCGCCCCGTACCTACGGCCTGCGCTTGCGTGCCACGTTCTGACGCGTGATACCGGATCGGCGGGGTGCGGGACGGGATGTCCGGCGCCCCGCTGACGGGGAAGAGAGGGCCGGGAGAAGGAGAGGCAAGGATGCCCACAGATACCGACTTTTCCGGCAAGACCGTGCTGGTCGTCGGCGGTTCCAGCGGCATCGGCAACGGCATCGCCCAGGCGTTCCGCGCCCGTGGCGGGAAAGTCCACGTCTGGGGCACGCGGGCATCGGCGGACGAGTACGATCCGGGGGATGGGTCGGACCTGACGGGTCTGGGCTATTCCTGCGTCGACGTGGGCGATCCCGATGCCATCGATGCGGCGGCGTTGCCGTTCCCCGCGCTCGACGTCCTGATCCTCTGCCAGGGGACAGTCGTCTACAAGCGCGGCGAATTCGAGCGCGCCGGCTGGGACCGGGTGATGGCGGTCAATCTCGACAGCCTGATGCATTGCGCGCGCAAGTTCCGGCCGCAACTGGCCGAAAGCCGTGGCGCAATCGTGATCGTCAGCTCGATTTCGGGGCTGAAGGCCAACATCGGCAATCCGGCCTATGCCGCGTCCAAGGCGGGCGCGATCAGCCTGACCAAGTCGCTGGGGCAGGCGTTCGCGGCGGACGGCATCCGCGTGAACGGGCTGGCGCCGGGGCTGGTCGATACCAAGCTGACCAAGGTGACCACCGCGCATCCGCAACGGCTGGAAGGGGCGCTGGCCGCCATTCCGCAGCGCCGCATGGGCACCCCCGAAGACATGGCGGGCGCGGCGATCTTCCTCGCGTCGCCCCTGGCATCCTACGTCACCGGCCATACGCTGGTGGTGGATGGCGGCCTGTCCCTCTGAAACAGCCGGGAGCATCCCTTCATGCAGTTTGACCATACCGACAAGGTGAAGGGCCTGATCGCCCGGCTCGAAGCCTTCATGGACGAGCACGTCTATCCGAACGAAAAGGCCTATGCCGATTTCGTGCACGATCAGACAAACCTCTGGCAGGAATGGCCGGGGATGGAGGCGTTGAAGGTCCGCGCCCGCGATGCCGGGCTGTGGAACCTGTTCCTGCCGCACGAATACGGCGCGTTCTCGCCCGGTCTCACCAATCTGGAATACGCGCCGCTGGCCGAGATCATGGGACGCGTGCCCTGGGCCAGCCAGGTGTTCAACTGCTCCGCGCCCGATACCGGCAACATGGAAGTGCTGGCAAAGTTCGGCAGCGCGGCGCAGCAGGAGCGCTGGCTCAAGCCCCTGCTCGATGGCGAAATCCGTTCGGCCTACGTGATGACCGAACCGCAGGTCGCCTCCTCCGACGCCACCAACCTGGAACTGTCGATCCGGCCCGACGGCGACGAATACGTCATCAATGGGCGCAAGTGGTGGATTTCCAACGCGATGCACCCGCGGTGCGACATCTTCATCGTGATGGGCAAGAGCGATTTCGATGCGCCGCGCCATGCGCAGCATTCGCAGATCCTCGTGCCGCGCGATACGCCGGGCATCACGGTGGTGCGGCACCTTACGGTGTTCGGTTCGCACAATTCGCCGGGCGGCGAGGTGGAACTGCGCTTCGACAACGTGCGCGTGCCGAAGGAGAACCTGATCCTGGGCGAAGGGCGCGGGTTCGAGATCGCGCAAGGCCGGCTGGGGCCGGGGCGCATCCACCATTGCATGCGCTCGATCGGGCAGGCGCAGCGCGCGCTGGAATACATGGCGCGCCGGGCGGACAGCCGCATCGCGTTCGGCCGCAAGTTGGCGGACCAGAGCAGCATTCGCCAGGACGTGGCGCGCAGCTTCTGCGAGATCGAGATGGCCCGCCTGCTGACGCTGAAGGCGGCCGACGCCATGGACCGCCATGGCAACAAGGTGGCGCGCGACCTGATCGCGGCGATCAAGGTCATCGCGCCGCAGATGGCGCAGACCGTGGCCGATCGCGCGATCCAGGTCCACGGCGGCATGGGGGTCAGCGACGATACCCCGGTCGCCTACTTCTTCACGCTCAACCGCTACGTGCGGATCACCGACGGGCCGGAGGAAGTCCACATGTCGCAGCTCGGCAAGCTCAAGATTGCGGAATACGTCGCTGCCAACGCGCGCTGAACCGGGGAGGGCAAGGGCATGAAAGCGCTGCGATACCATGGCGCGCGGGACATCCGGCACGAGCCGATGGACGATCCGGTGCTTGAATCCGATCGCGATGCGATCATCCGCATGGACGCGTGCTCGATCTGCGGCAGCGACCTGCATATCTACCACGGGCATGGCTTTTCCGAGGACATCGGCTTCTGCGTGGGGCACGAGGCCGTGGGCGAGGTGGTCGAGGTCGGGCGTGCCGTCTCGCGCGTGAAAGTGGGCGACAAGGTCATGGTGCCGGCGGCGGTGGGTTGCGGCGCGTGCCGGTCGTGCCTTGCCGGGAACGTCCTGAACTGCGCGTTCGGCCAGGGATCGTGCTACGGTCTTTCCGCGCGGTTGCAGGGCGTGCAGGCCGAAGCGTTCCGCGTGCCGGCGGCGGACATGAACGCGGTGCCCATTCCTGAAGGCGTGAGCGGCGATCAGGCCTTGATGATGACCGACGCGCTGGCGACCGCCTGGTTCGGGGCGCGCAATGCCGATATCCGGCCCGGCAGCGCCGTGGCCATCATCGGCCTTGGCCCGATCGGCCTGATGGCGGTGGACAGCGCCTTCGTGATGGGCGCGCATGTGGTCTATGCGATCGATCCGATTGCCGAACGGCGCGCGCTGGCCGCCGAAGCGGGCGCGATCGCGTTACACCCCCAAGACGCGCTGGAAACGATCCGCGAGGCGACAAAGGGGCACAAGCTCGATTGCGTGGTGGAGGTCGTGGGATCGGACGCCACGGTCGATCTGGCGCTGCGGCTGGTGGCGCGCCGGGGCACGGTTTCGGTGATCGGCGTCCAGCAATCGCGGCGCTATGCCTTCCCGCTGGAGCGCGCGTTTGCCGCCGGTCTGACCTTCCGCATCGGCACCTGCTCCGTGCCCGAGGAACTGCCCGCGCTGTTTCCGCTGGTGCAATCCGGGCGGCTGCGGCCGGAGCGCTACATCAGCCACCGGATGCCGCTATCGCAAGGGTCGGAAGCCTACCGTCTGTTCGACAGCCGGGAGGCCGGCGCGCTCAAGATGGTCCTCGCGCCCGATTGACCTAACGGGGAGGCAAACGGGCCGAATGAAATTAACTGATCGATTAAATTGGCCCGATGGATTGCATGGCGTGCTGCCATTTTTCGCAATTCTTGCTGCGCCGGTTGTCAGGGGTCGGCCCATGCGTTCACCGAAGCGGATTGCCGGAACTTCAGGAAATGAACGGCGCGGAAAGATGAAGAGGAGAGCCTGATGACTGCCTGCACCGCCGCCGTTGCGCGGGCCGCCCATGCGGATTTCACGATCGAGCAGATCACGGTCGATGGGCCGCGCGCGGGCGAGGTGCTGGTGCGGATCGCCGGCGTCGGCCTGTGCCATACCGATCTTGTCTTCCGCGACCAGTTCGATGCCTTTGCCAAGCCCGCCGTGCTGGGCCACGAAGGCGCCGGCGTGATCGAGGCGGTGGGGGATGGCGTCGAGGGCCTTGCCGTGGGCGACCGCGTGGTGCTGGGCTTTTCGAGCTGCGGCACCTGCGCCCGCTGTGCCGAGGACCTGCCGAGCTATTGCGTGCAGTTCGTGCCGATGAACTATGCCGGGATGCGGCTGGACGACGGTTCCACCGCTTATGCCGGCGCGGATGGCGCGCGCGTGTCCTCGCACTTCTTCGGCCAGTCCTCGTTCGCGACGCTGGCGGTCACGCGGGCGCGCAACGTGGTGAAAGTGGGCGATACGGCCCTGCCGCTCGAACTGCTGGGGCCGCTGGGGTGCGGGTTCCAGACTGGCGCGGGCGCGGTGATGCGGTCCATGGCCTGCCCGGCCGGTTCGTCGCTGATCGTGTTCGGTGGCGGCCCGGTGGGGCTGGCCGCCGTGATGGCCGGCCGGATACAGGGCTGTTCCACGATCATCCTGGTCGAACCGATCGCGGCGCGGCGTGCCATCGGGCTGGAATTCGGCGCGACGCACGTGATCGATCCCGCCGCGGGCGATATAGGCGCGGCGATCCGCGCCATCCTGCCGTTGGGCGTGGACTATGCGCTCGATACCTCGGGCAATGTTGGCGTGATCGAAGCGGGCCTCGCCAATCTTGCCCCTCACGGGATGATCGGCCTGGTCGGCGTGCCCAAGGACATGACCGCCTCGATCAGCGTGAACATCGCCGCGCTGATGACGCCGGGCCTGCGCATCATAGGCATCATCGAAGGCGACAGCACGCCGCAGGATTTCATTCCGGAACTGCTGGCGCACCACGCCGACGGCAATTTCCCGTTCGATCGCCTGATCCGGACTTTCCCGTTGGCGGAAATCAACGAAGCCATCGCCGCGCAGGCGCGCGGGGAATGCATCAAGGTCGTTCTCGTTCCCTGATTGCCGGGGCGCCCCCGGACAGATCCCACCGAAAGGCAGAGCCATGGAATTCAACAGTACCTACAGGATGGTGATCGGCGGCGAACTCGTGGCCGGCAGCGCCACGTTCGACGTGATCAATCCCGCAAACGAGGACGTGGTTGCCAGCGCGCCCGATGCGACGCAGGCCGATCTCGATGCGGCCGTGGCGGCGGCGCGCAAGGCGTTTCCGGGCTGGGCCGCGACACCCATCGAGGAGCGCAAGGCGAAGCTCAACGCGCTGGGCGACGCGATCTTCGCCAACCTCGATGGCTTCATGCGCCTGCTGACCAGCGAACAGGGTAAGCCGCACCACGAAGCGCAGGGCGAATGCATGGGCGCCGGCTACTGGCTCAAGGCGGTCACCGCGCTGGACCTGCCGGAAACCGTGAACGAGGATTCGGACGAGCGCATCAGCATCACCCGGCACGTGCCGCTGGGCGTGGTCGGCGCGATCGCGCCGTGGAACTTCCCGATGATCCTGGCGATGTTCAAGGTTGCCCCGGCGCTGCTCGCGGGCAATACGATGGTGCTGAAGCCATCGCCGTTCACGCCGCTGAGCACGCTGAAGTTTGCCGAGCTGGCGGCGGAAATCCTGCCGGCGGGCGTGCTCAACGTGATTACGGGCGGCGACAGCCTTGGCCCGTGGATGACCGCGCATCCGGGCTTCGACAAGATCAGCTTCACCGGTTCGACGCAGACGGGCCGCCGCGTGATGGCCTCGGCCGCGCCCACGCTCAAGCGCGTGACGCTGGAACTGGGCGGCAACGACGCGGCCATCGTCATGCCCGACGTGGACGTGGAGAAGATCGCCGAGCAACTGTTCTGGGCGGCCTTCACCAACAACGGCCAGATCTGCATCGCCACCAAGCGGATGTACATCCACAAGGACATTTACGAACCGCTGCGCGATGCCATCGTCGCCTATGCCAAGACGGTGAAGGTGGGCGACGGATCGGAGCAGGGCACGCAGATCGGCCCGATCAACAACCGTCCGCAGTACGCGCGCGTGCTGGAACTGATCCAGGATGCCAAGGACAAGGGCTACACCTTCCTGATGGGAGGCGAGAAGGCCGAGGTGCCGGGCTATTTCGTGCCGGTCACGATCCTCGACAATCCGCCCGAAGACAGCCGCATCGTGCAGGAGGAGCAGTTCGGCCCCGTCCTGCCGCTGATCCGGTTCGATGATTACGACGATGTGATCGCGCGCACCAACGCGTCCGACTATGGCCTGGGCGGATCGGTCTGGGGCAGCGATGAGGACAAGGCGTTCGAACTGGCCCAGCGCATCCAGTCGGGCACGGTCTGGGTCAACGAAACGCAACACCTCTCGCCGCTGGCGGCGTTCGGCGGCATGAAGCAGTCGGGCGTGGGCGTGGAAGGGGGGCTGGAAGGCCTGCTCGAATATACCGCCACGCAAACGCTGGTGCGGCGGAAGAAGGCCGCGTTCGTTTCCTGAACCGGTACTGGTAATCCGGAAGGCCGGCCCGCTCCCTGTGATGCGGGCTGGCCTTCTTCCTATTTCGCGAAAACGAACGTGTTGGTCTTTTCGCCGGCGGTGAGGGTGATCTTCGCCCCCAGCGGATCGGTTGCCACCATGCGCGCCAGCGTCGTTTCGTCGGCCGGGTTGGCGATGAAGCGCGTGCCGTCTGCCAGCGTGCCGATGGCGATGCCGTGGGTGGGGACGCCCTTGGTATGAACCACCGTGTAGGTTCCGATCGTCCCCGGTCCTTGCGCCTGCGGGCGGATCGCGGGTTTGGGCGCGGCGTCGAGCCGCGCCTGAATGCTTTCCTTTTCGCATCCCGGCCAGGCGCATGGCTCGCCCGAAAGCACCATGGCCCCGTATTTCGACTGGAAGCCGCCGTTCGCGCCCACGAAGCCGAAGCTGCCGGCTTGCCCCCGCAGCCGTTCGGCCATGCTGGCGATCGCGTGCATCGAATAGTTGTTCCCGGCGCCGCCGAAGTAGGGAAGCCCGCCCGTCAGCGTCAGGCCGCGCGGATCGTCGGCGGCAAGGCCCAGCCCTTCGATTGCGGCGGTGAACACCGGGATCGGGAAGCAACTGTAGAAATCGAAGGCGGCCATGTCGGCGGCGGTCTTCCCCGCGCGGGCGAAGGCCGCGGCGATGGCGGCGTCGGCGGACGGATAGCGGCCAAGGTCGGGCCGGTCGAGAAGCTCGCGTTCCACCGCCAGCGCCGCGCCGTGGACGAAGATCCAGCGCTCCTCCGGAATGCCCGCCGCGCGCGCCGCGCCGGCCGCCATCAGTAGCACGGCCGCCCCCTGGTTGACCTGATCGCGCGCGACCAGCTTCAGGGTGTAGGGATCGGTGACGATGCGGTTGCGCTCCCCGGGCGTGGCGATCTGTTCGGCCGTCATCGGCGTGGACGCGGAGCAACTATACGGATTGGTTGCGGCGACGCGCGTGAACGGCGCGAACAACCGGCCCATTTCGAGCGCATAGTCCTCTCGCGATAGTCCCAGCCGCGCGCGCCGAGCGTTTTCCAGCAGCGCGTAGGCGATCGGCGCTCCGCGCACGCCATGGCGCGCGGCGGTGGCCGAGAGCATCCCTTCGTAGCCGAGGCCCCGGTCGTCGATCGTGCCTTCGTCATGTTCGGCCCAGTCGCGCGTTTCGCCCCGTCCGCCGAGGTGGCGCGTGGTCGAGATCGCTTCCGCGCCGAAGGCGATGGCGGCATTGGTTTCGCCGGCCAGGATACGGTCGCCCAGCTCCATGACCATCGAGACCGGCGTATCGCCGCCCACCTTGCCAAGGATCGCCCGGTCCGCCGTGACGCCAAGCCGGCGCGCGACGGCGAGCGGAAACTTGTCGGGCTTTCCGAACGGCGAAGGGGCGGCACCCGAATCCTCGAACGTCCGCACCGCGCCCACCACACGCACGTGCGGCCGCACCGCTGGCGCCGCGCCGCTGTCCGCCAGTGCCGTTTCGGCGGCAGCGGCGGCGAGATCGGCGGCGGACAGCGCGCGATAGTCGCCCGCATCGATCCGGTCGACGACCTGGCCCACGCCCACGATTACCGGTGTCCTGTCGGGTATGGCGCTCATGTCCTCTCCTCGTGCCATCCGGGCGGTGGCTTTGCCGTACCGGACCGGAGCGAAGCGGCGCGGTCAAGAGGTGGTGAGCGGGGCCGGTCAAGTTTTCTGTTCCGGCCTTGCCGCGCAGGCTATATGCGCCGCTGGAAACCGCCGAACCGGCGGACGGACGGATCATTCTCGTGACCAACGCATCATCGCCCTGGCGTGTCGCCGCACTCTATCAGTTCGCCCCGTTCCCCGATCCGGAGGCGGTCCGCGCGCCGCTCGCCCGGTTGTGCTGCGGCCAGGACGTGAAGGGCACCTTGCTTGTCGCGCGCGAGGGGATCAACGGCACCATCGCCGGAACGGAGCAGGCGATTGATACCGTGCTGGCGCACATTCGCGGCCTGCCCGGATGCGGCGAGCTGGACGTGAAATTCTCCGAAGCGGCGGACATGCCGTTTTACCGCATGAAGGTCCGCCTCAAGCGCGAGATCGTGACGATGGGCGAACCGGACATCGACCCGCTGGCGAGCGTCGGCCACTATGTATCGCCCGAAGACTGGAATGCGCTGATTTCCGACCCGGATACGATCGTGATCGATACCCGCAACGACTACGAGGTTGCCGTCGGCACGTTCGAACGGGCGATCGATCCGCGCACGCAGTCGTTCCGTGAATTTCCCGCGTGGTTCCGCGCCGAACGCGAGCGCCTGCTGGGTCATGGCAAGGCGCCGAAGGTGGCGATGTTCTGCACGGGCGGAATCCGCTGCGAGAAGTCCACGGCGTTCCTCAAGGCGGAAGGCGTGGAAGATGTCTATCACCTCAAGGGCGGCATCCTGAACTATCTGGAAACCGTGCCCGAAGCGGAAAGCCTGTGGCGTGGCGAATGCTTCGTGTTCGATGAACGGGTGACGGTGGGGCACGGTCTGGTTCAGGGCTCCTACGAACTGTGCCGCGCGTGCCGCCGCCCGGTTGGCGCGCAGGACCGGGCTTCGCCGCTGTTCGAGGAGGGCGTCAGTTGCGCCGCCTGCCACGACGAGCGGACCGAGGCGCAGCGCGAGAGCTATCGCGAACGCCATCGGCAGGAACAACTGGCCGCACGGCGCGGCTACCGCCATGTCGGCGCGGTGATGGAGGAGCAGGCATGACGCGCCGGGGAACCGAAGCGCGCCGCGCGCGGCTGGTGCTGGTGGCGCTGCTGGTGGCGCTAGCGCTGTGGATCGTGCGCGAATTCCTGCCGGCACTGGCCTGGGCGGTGATCATCGCGGTGGCGATCGATCCGCTCTATCTGCGTTTGCGCGGGCGCTGGAATGGCCGGATCGCGCGCGTGCTGCTGCCGGCGGCTATCACGCTGGCCGTGGCGCTGGTGGTGCTGGTGCCGCTGCTGTTCGCGATCGGGCAGGCGCTGGCGGAGGCGCGGCAGATCGCGCAGGGCTTCGAATGGGCGAGGAACAACGGCATTGCCCCGCCGGTCTGGCTGGACGGCATGGCCCCGTTCGCGCGGGCGTGGTGGCAGGCGCATCTCGCCGATCCCCATGCGCCGGGCTTTGTGCTCGGCAGGATGCTGGACGTCGATGTGGTCATGCATGGGCGGCTCATCGGCAGCAACCTGATGCACCGCGCGGTGGTGTTCGCCTTCACGCTTATGACGCTGTTCTTCCTGCTGCGTGACCGGGATTCGATCGTCGAACAGTGCCTTCGCGCCAGCGATCGCGTGTTCGGCCCCGCGGGGGAGCGGATCGGGCGGCAGGCGATCAATTCCGTGCGCGCGACGATCGACGGGCTGGTCCTTGTCGGGATCGGCGAAGGCGCGGTGATGACGATCGTCTATTCGCTGCTGGGAACGCCGCACCCGATCATGCTGGGCATCCTGACGGCGGTGGCGGCCACCATTCCATTCGGTGCGGCGGTGATGTTCGCCGTGGCTGCCGCCTTGCAGATCGCGATGGGATCGCCGTTGAACGCCGGCATCATCGTGGTCAGCGGGCTGGTCGTGCTGGCAGTGGCGGACCATCTCGTCCGCCCCGCGATCATCGGCGGAGCGACCCGGTTGCCGTTCCTGTGGGTGCTGATCGGCATTCTGGGCGGAGCGGCCACGTTCGGCATTCTCGGCCTGTTCGTGGGGCCGGCGACGATGGCGGTGCTGGTGATGCTGTGGCGGGATTTCTCGGACGGTGCGGCGGCGGAGGATCAGGCACCCCCCGCATAACCGGCCGCGCCTATTGCGCGAACCAGCTCCACACCAGCCGCGCCGTCAGCGCCAGGCTCACCGTCACCAGCAACGGCCGGATCAGCCGCGCGCCCAGCCGCGTCGCCCAGTGCGATCCGAGCCATGCGCCGGTCATCGCGCCTGCGCTCATGCACAGGCCCAGCAGCCACAGCACCTGTCCGCCGGACGCGAAGACCACGATGCTGGCGACGTTGCTGGTCAGGTTGAACAGCTTGGTCAGGCCTGTCGCCCGCGTCAGGCCAAGCCCGCGCAGCCCGACCAGCGTGGTCGTGTAGAACTGGCCCGCGCCGGGGCCGAAGAAGCCGTCGTAGAAGCCCACCGCGCCGGCCGCCGGCAGATAGCCGCGCTCGGAAAGCCGCGCCTTGCGGTCGTGATCGTCCATGCGCGGCGAAAACACGGTGTAGAGCGCGATCCCCATCAGCAGCAACGGCACCACCAGCCGCAGCACATCGGCATCGAACCGCTGGATCACCAGCGCTCCCGCCAGCGCGCCCGCGAAGATCGCCGCCACCGTGGGAAGGTTGGGGCGTATCGCGAACAGCCCGGCGCGGTGATAGCGCAGCGTAGCCATCGCGGTGCCGCAAGCGGATTGCACCTTGTTGGTGCCCAGCACCGCGTGCGGCGGCAGGCCGGTGTAGATCAGCGCCGGCATCATGATCAGTCCACCGCCGCCGGCGATGGCGTCGACGAAGCCGGTCAGCACGGCCACGGCGGTCAGCGCGGGATAGAGCCACGGTTCGATCATTTGCGCGCCATGGCGTTTCGCCGTAAGGGCCGCAATCCTCTTTCAACGTCTTGCGCCGGGCATCGCCCGCATTTCAGGCCGACCGCTTCGTCATGACCCGTTTTTCGTTCTCGATCCACGCCACCAGCGGCAAGGCGCGCACCGGCGTCATCACCATGAAGCGCGGGGAAATCCGCACCCCGGCGTTCATGCCCGTGGGCACGGCGGCAACGGTCAAGGCGATGAAGGTGGAAGACGTGCGCGCCACCGGGGCGGACATCATCCTGGGCAATACCTATCACCTGATGTTGCGCCCCGGCGCGGAGCGCATGGCGCGGCTGGGCGGGCTGCACAGATTCATGGGCTGGGACCGCCCGATCCTGACCGACAGCGGCGGCTATCAGGTCATGAGCCTGTCCGATCTGCGCAAGATCACCGAGGAAGGCGTCACGTTCGCCAGCCATCTCGACGGATCGCGACACATGCTCTCGCCCGAACGCTCGATGGAGATCCAGCGCCTGCTGGGGTCCGACATCGTCATGGCCTTCGACGAATGCCCGCGCGCTGATCAGCCGCGCGATGTGATCGCCCGTTCGATGGCGATGTCGATGCGCTGGGCCAGGCGCAGTCGCGAAGGCTTCGACAGCGGCGGCGAACATGCCGAAAACGCGGCGCTGTTCGGCATCCAGCAGGGCGCACTCGACGAAGGCCTGCGCCGGGAGAGCGCGGATGCGCTGCGCGACATCGGCTTCGACGGCTACGCGATCGGCGGGCTGGCGGTGGGCGAGGGGCAGGAGGCGATGTTCGCCACGCTCGATTTCGCGCCGGACCAGTTGCCGCAGGATCGCCCGCGCTACCTGATGGGGGTGGGCAAGCCCGACGATCTCGTCGGCGCCGTCGAACGCGGCGTGGACATGTTCGATTGCGTGCTGCCGACGCGCTCGGGCCGCAACGGCCAGGCGTTCACCTGGAACGGCCCGCTCAACTTGCGCAATGCCCGCTTCGCCGAAGACACCGGCCCGCTGGACGAACGCTGCACCTGCCCCGTCTGCGCGAAATACAGCCGCGCCTATCTCCATCACCTGCACAAGTCCGGCGAAATGCTGGGGGCAATGCTGGCGACGGAGCACAACCTCTCGTTCTACCAGCAATTGATGGCCGGGATGCGGGCGGCCATCGTGGAAGGGACTTTTGCCACGTTCGCAGCGGACTTCCGGCGGGACTATCTTCGAAATTAAACATCCAATTTCGCAGTAAGGGCCTGAACCATTTGAAGTTTCAGCGGGTGTTTGCCATCCTGATTCCGTCAAATGAGGGAGAGGGGCATGAATAGTCGACTGGCGGGATGGGCGCAGGCTTTGTTTGCCGCTTTAGTGCCTCTGTCGGCCCCTCATGCGCAGTCTCTGGAAGAACTGGCGGCCAGGTTCGGGGCCCGCGAAGGTGTCATGTCGATGTCGCTCGCGCCTGATGGCGCGCACGCAGCGATCATTACGCCCGGCGCTTCGGGCCAGATGGTCATGGTCATAGATCTTATAGCAGGCGGTGCGCCGAAGCCGATTTTGCGCAGCAGTCAGGCGAGCGAGCAGTTCAGCAGGTGCTTGTGGCCGACTGCAAGCAGGTTGGTCTGTTACGTTTCCATCACCACGAAGCTTACCGACACGCTTGCACGATACTCCCGCACCATCGCGATCGATAGCGACGGAAGCAATTTGAAGGTGGTGACCGAGCGGACAAGCAGCCGTGCTCTGGGCATAACCTGGAATGGCGGATCGATCATCGATTGGACCGGAGACAAACCGGGCTGGGTGATGATGACGCGCCAGTTCGTGCCGGAAACCGATATAGGCACTCGTATTGCTCAGCGGTATGAGGGCCTTGGCGTAGAATCCGTGGACGTGAATTCGCTGGCGCGGCGGATTGTCGAAGTGCCAAAGTCTGGCTCCGTCGAATATATTACCGACGGGATCGGGCATGTTCGCATCTTGGGGACAGAGGTCAGTGCTTCTGGCCCTTACTCCTCCGGGGCTATCGATTATTCCTACCGCAAGGCCGGCGATAGGACATGGTATCCTTTGGGGCGGGTCGATCAGGGGGATGCGGGTCTGGGCAAGGGGTTCAACCCCCTGACTGTCGATCCGGTTCAGGATGTGGTCTATGGTTTTGACGCGGGCCCTTCCGGACGTCAGGCGCTCTATCGCATCAAGCTCGATGGAAGCGGCAAGAAGGAGCTTGTGCTCGGTCGCGATGACGTGGATGTGGACGAACTGATTGTGATCGGTCGTCAACGGCGCGTTGTGGGGGTGGGTTACGCCACGGACAAGCGGCGGGCTGAGTATTTCGATCCGGCCCTGAAAACGCTGGCGGCGGCTTTGGGCAAAGCGCTGCCAGGCAAGCCGCAGGTCGATTTCGTGAGTGCCAGCGAAGACGAAAGCAAGCTGCTTCTGTTTGCCGGCAGCGATGTTGATCCGGGGCAGTACTATTTGTTCGACAAGAGTGCGCACAAGCTGGAATCATTGCTTCCGGCTCGCGGCCAGCTTGAAGGCATGAAGCTGGCGGAAATGAAGCCAGTCACTTTTCCGGCATCGGACGGAACGATGATCCCGGGGTACTTGACGATACCTCCGGGCAGTGATGGCAGAAATCTTCCGGCCATCGTCATGCCGCATGGCGGCCCCAGTTCACGAGACGAATGGGGATTTGACTGGCTGGTGCAGTTTTTCGCCGTGCGCGGATTTGCAGTGCTGCAACCCAATTACAGGGGGTCCAGCGGCTATGGTGCAGACTGGTACCAGAAAAACGGTTTCCAGTCCTGGCGCACCGCGATCGGGGACATAGATGATGCTGGCAAGTGGCTGGTCAGCCAGGGGGTGGCGGCGCCGGGCAAACTGGCGATTGTGGGATGGTCCTATGGAGGATACGCGGCGCTCCAGTCCGGCGTTGCCGAACCGGGGCTGTTTAAGGCGATTGTCGCCATAGCGCCGGTGACGGATCTTGAACGGCTGCGGCGGGATCACGTCGATTATACGGACTACAAGATCGTGGACAGGTTCATTGGCCATGGCGAGCATGTGGCTTCTGGCTCCCCAGCGCAGAATGCCGCAACCATTTCCGCCCCTGTTCTGCTGTTTCACGGATCGTGGGATATCAACGTGAATGTCGGCCAGTCCCGACTGATGGCCGATAAGCTTCGAGATGCCGGGAAGACGATCGAATATATCGAGTTTCCGGACCTTGATCACCAGTTGGACGACGCCGCGGCGCGCACGAAGATATTGTCCATGAGCGACGCCTTCATCCGCAAGGCGCTTAACCGCTAGGCGCCCGGCCTCGTCACGCCGCGATGTCGGCCGTTTCATCCGGCGTGTCGAACGGACGCGTTTCGAGGCGGGTGCCGGGGTACTGGTAGAATTCGCCGCTGCGATCCTCGAAAAATCCGGCGCCGATCGCGCAGGCTTGTTGCTGCGCGGTCAGCAGGTCGGGGTACCATTTTCCGCATCGGTGCGGGGTGACGAAACGAAACATCGGCATGCCGGGCCAATGGCCGAAGCGCGTTTCAGTTCCGTGATCGAGATCAATCCGGCGCGATCTTGCGATCGGCTGATCTTGCGGGGCGACGAATAGCGCCGATGAAATGTAACGATATGATTTAGAAACAAAAAAGGCGGGGTTGAACCCCGCCTTTCGTGCTTTTCCGTGCCGAAGCCGGACCGATCAGCGCGAGTAGAACTCGACGACCAGGTTCGGTTCCATCTTCACCGGATAGGGTACTTCATCCAGCGTCGGAACGCGGGTGAAGGTCACCTTGTCGCCTTCGGCGGCGACGTAGTCCGGAACTTCGCGTTCGGGCAGCGCCTGCGCTTCGGCGATCAGCGCCATTTCCTTCGCCTTCTTGCCCAGGCTGACGACGTCGCCGGGGCGCACGCGGCGCGAGGCGATGTTGCACTTCACACCGTTGACGTAGATGTGGCCGTGCGAAACGACTTGGCGGGCCGAGAAGATCGTCGGCGCGAACTTGGCGCGATAGACCACCATGTCGAGGCGCTGTTCCAGCAGACCGATCAGGTTCTGACCGGTATCGCCCTTCATCTTGGCGGCTTCCTGGTAGGTGCGCTTGAACTGCTTCTCGGTCACGTCGCCGTAGTAGCCCTTGAGCTTCTGCTTGGCGCGGAGCTGGATGCCGAAGTCCGACACCTTGCTCTTGCGGCGCTGGCCGTGCTGCCCGGGGCCATAGCTGCGGCGGTTGACCGAGCTCTTGGGACGGCCCCAGATGTTCTCGCCAAGACGGCGGTCAATTTTATACTTCGATGCCTTGCGCTTCGACATGGCGCAGGTGCCTCCAACTTGCTTGCGCGGATGACCATCACCCGTGCTTCAGACCCGGTACGCACCATTCCGTCAGTTACGGAACGCGGCCACCGCTTCACCGGGGTGCGGGGCCAATCGGACTGGACCGCCGAAGCGAACTTCAGCGGAGTCCATGTGAACGGGCGCTAAGAACAGGGGTTTAGTGGTTTGTCAAGGGCAGGTGCCATAGACAGAGCCGGAATTTTAGGTTCAGATGGAATTGATGAGCGAGGGGCCGCCCAATCCTGAGGACTTTGTGACGCTGGACGACGTGTTCGGCGGCATCGATCTTGTCGATCGCCAACTCATCGACCTCCTGTCCCGGCGCTTTGCCCTGGTGCGCGCCGCGGCGAAACTCAACGACGGGCGTGTCAATCTGGATGACGAGGATCGGCGCAGGGCGGTCCTTTCGGCGATTCGCCGCCGCGCGTTCGAGCAGGGCGTTCCGGTGGGGCTGGTCGGCGATTTCTGGGATCGGCTGTTTGACGCTTCGGTCGCGTTCGAGCGCCAGGCGCGCGAACGGTTGCGCGCCGGCAACGAATAGATTCGGGTCCGATACCGCTCAGTCCTTTGGCTCCGGCCTGCGCCGCAGCGCCGAGAGCACACCCCGCAGCGTGCGGATCTCGAGATGGTTCCAGCCAGGCTTGGTCAGCATGGTGCGCAGCGTGCGCCGCGTGGCTGCCGCCCGGCTCGGCGGTTCAAAATAGCCGCGCGGCTCCAGCATCTCGGTCAGTTGCGCGAACATGCCCTCGAACTCGTCCTGCGGGGCGGGCGGGAGCAGGTCCTCGACTGTCGGCTGGATCAGCACCGCATCCCCCGCCTGGGCATGCCTGGACCATTCGTAGGCGCACAGGATCACCGCCTGCGCCAGATTGAGCGAGCCGAACTCCGGGTTGATCGGTACGGTCAGGATCGCGCGGGCCAGTGCCACGTCGTCGGTTTCCAGCCCGGAGCGCTCCGGCCCGAACACGATGGCGCTGCGGCCCGCCACGGTCGTGATCGCGCGTGCGGCTTCCTCGGGTGTCACCACCGGCTTGGTCACGCCGCGCTTGCGCACGGTGGTGGCATAGACGTGGGCACAGTCGGCCACGGCGTCGGCCAGTGTCTCGAACACCTGCGCCTGTTCCAGCACGATATCCGCGCCCGAGGCTGCCGGGCCGGCCGACGGGTTGGGCCAGCCGTCACGCGGCGAGACCAGCCGCATCTCGGTCAGCCCGAAATTGAGCATGGCGCGCGCGGCCTTGCCGATATTCTCGCCAAGCTGCGGACGGACCAGAACGATGACCGGGGGAAGGGCGGTGGGCTGCGTCAATGCGCGCCCACTTCGCGCACGGTGCTGGCGAATTCCTCGAAATCGCGCGCCTCGGTGAAATCGCGATAGACGCTGGCGAAGCGGATGTAGGAGACGCTGTCGATCTGGCGCAGCCCGTCCATCACCATTTCCCCGATCGCCTTGGACGGCACTTCGGTGTCGCCCATCGTCTCGATCTGGCGCTGGATGCTGGAAACCAGCCGGTCGAGCCGTTCCTGCGGCACGCCGCGCTTGCGGCAGGCGAGGGCGACGGACTGCTCGATCTTGGCGCGGTCGAACGGTTCGCGCCGGTCGCCCGATTTTACCACCATGATTTCGCGCAACTGCACGCGCTCGAACGTGGTGAAGCGGGCGCCGCAGCTTTCGCACTGGCGCCGCCGGCGGATCGAGGTGTTGTCCTCGCTCGGCCGGCTATCCTTCACCTGGCTGTTGTCATGCGCGCAGAACGGGCAACGCATCGGTCAGCGCTTGATCCGTTGCCAGAACGCGATGCCCGCGCCGATGGCGAGGCCGGCGGGCAGGGTGATCACCGGCAACAGCGCACCCGCGACGGCGCCGATCCCGGCGCCGATCAGCACGGGCTTGGTCGAAGGATGGCCCATCCCCTGCTTCGCCATGGCGGTGATCTCGTCCCTGGCTCGGCCCACGAGGTCGTCGTCGCGGTCGCTCATGGCCTTACAACTCCGGATAGATCGGGAAGCGATCGCACAGGTCGGCCACGCGATCGCGCACGCGCTGTTCGATCTGTCCGTCGCCTTCATCGCCGTTGCGCGCCATGCCATCGACGACTTCGGCGATGAGCTGCCCGATCGTGCGGAATTCCGCCACGCCGAAGCCGCGCGTGGTGCCGGCGGGCGTGCCAAGGCGGATGCCCGAGGTGACGAAGGGCGAGCGTTTGTCGAACGGGATGCCGTTCTTGTTGCAGGTGAGCCAGGCGCGATCGAGGCCCTTTTCCGCCGCCTTGCCCGTCACGTCCTTCGCCGTCAGGTCGACCAGCATCAGGTGGTTGTCGGTGCCGCCCGAAACGATGGCGAGGCCCTGTTCCTGCAACGAAGAGGCGAGCGCGCGCGCGTTCGCCACGATCTGCGCGGCATAGGCCTTGAATTCGGGGCGCAGCGCTTCGCCGAAGGCCACCGCCTTGGCTGCGATCACGTGGACCAGCGGGCCACCCTGCATGCCGGGGAACACCGCCATGTTGATCTTCTTGGCGATATCCTCGTCGTTGGTGAGTACCACGCCCGAACGGGGCCCGCGCAGCGACTTGTGCGTGGTGGTGGTGACGACGTGCGCGTGCGGGAAGGGCGAGGGGTGCGCGCCGCCGGCGACAAGGCCGGAGAAGTGCGACATGTCGACCAGCAGCCACGCGCCCACCTCATCGGCGATCTCGCGGAAGCGCGGGAAATCCCACACGCGCGAATAGGCGGTGCCGCCCGCGATGATCAGCTTCGGCTTGTGTTCGCGGGCAAGGCGGGCAACCTCGTCCATGTCGATCAGGTGATCGTCCTCGCGCACGCCATAGGGGATCGGCTTGAACCACTTGCCGCTCATGTTGACCGGCGATCCGTGGGTCAGGTGGCCGCCCGAATTGAGGTCCAGCCCCATGAAGCTGTCGCCCGGTTCCAGCAGCGCCAGGAACACGGCCTGGTTCATCTGGCTGCCCGAATTGGGCTGCACGTTGGCGAACTGGCAGCCGAACAGCTTCTTGGCGCGTTCGATGGCCAGCGTTTCGACCACGTCGGCGTATTCGCAGCCGCCGTAATAGCGCTTGCCCGGATAGCCTTCGGCATACTTGTTGGTGAACACCGAACCCGTCGCTTCCAGCACGGCGAGCGAGGTGATGTTTTCGCTGGCGATCAGTTCGATCTTGGTCTGCTGGCGCTTCAGTTCGCCCCGGATCGCGGCGTAGACTTCGGCATCGGCGCTCTCAAGGTGTTCGGTGAAGAAACCCGAGGAGCGGATTTCCGAAGTCGCGGTGGCGGCATTGGTCATCTGGTCGTCTCCTCTTCAGACCTGGGGATGGGAAAGCTTGTCGACGCGGCCGGCATGGCGGCCGCCGCCGAATTCGGTGGACAGGAACGCATCGAGGCAGGCCTTGGCCATGTCGACCCCGGTCAGGCGCGCTCCCATCGCGATGCAGTTGGCATCGTTGTGTTCGCGCGCCAGCGCGGCGGACAGCGGCTCGGAAACCAGCGCGCAGCGGCATGCGGGATTGCGGTTCACCGCGATCGAGATGCCGATGCCCGAACCGCACAACGCCACGCCGAATGCGGCGGTGCCATCGGCGACCACCGAGGCCAGCTTGTAGCCATAGTCGGGGTAATCGACGCGATCGGCCGTTTCCGGGCCAAGATCGGCGACTTCGTGGCCCAGACCGATCAGATATTCGCGCAGTTCCGCCTTGAGGTCGAACGCGGCGTGATCGGAAGCAATGGCTATGCGCATGGGATTTTGCGTTTCCGGCTGTCCTTGGAGGGGATTCTGCGCCCCCTTAGGCGCATTGCGCCCACGATGCCAGATCAAACGCCGTGCAATGCCCCATTGTCCGTATTTGCGGGGCGCCCTTCGGACGCCCCGCCTTGCATTGCATCGTATCAGGAGCGGATCAGTTGAACGACCCGCTCAGCGTCACGCCGAACACGCGCGGATCGTTGTAGATGCCGGCACGGTAGTTCGAGGTGTCGATAACGCCGACAAGGTTGCGCTTGTCGGTGAGGTTGCGGGCGAAGAAGGCCAGTTCATAGCGCTCGAAGGCCAGACCCGCCTTGAGGCCGAGTTCGAAATTGCCGTTCGAGGTGTACTCCACCGTCTTGTAGGGCACGTACATCGTATAGCCCTGCAGGTTGAAGTCCGCGCCCACGAACGCGCGCAGCTTCTCGTTCAGCGGCAGGTCGTAGCGGCCGCTTACGTTGAGGTTGAAGTCAGGCGCGTTGGGCAGCGGGTTGCCGTTGATCTGGGCGAAGTAGTTGTTGCCCACGCGCACGGTCGGGTTGAGCACCGTTTCCGAAAGCGCGCCGCCGGCCGCGCCCGCCTGCGCATAGACCGACTTGTCCTTGATTTCGGTGTGCAGCAGGCTGAAGCCGATGTTGAACTTCAGGTTGCGGGCCGGCCGCAGCCCCAGTTCCGCTTCCATGCCATAGCCGACAGCCTTGTCGGCATTGAACAGCACGCCGTTGCCGTTGCTGTCGTTGCCGTTCAACTGGATGTCCGAGACAGTGTAGTAGAAGCCGGTCAGATTGAACGTCAGCGCGTTATCGAGCCAAGCGCTTTTCACGCCCGCTTCCCAGGACGTGTTCTTTTCCGATTGCGCCGTGGAGAAGGGCGAGTTGAACACGGCGGAGCGGCCCTGAATGGTCGGACCACGGAAACCGCGCGCGACGCGGGCGAACAGGCTGAGATCCGGCGTGGCGCGATAGAGCAGGCTCAGGTCGAAGCTGGGCTGCGTGTCGGAAAGGCGCACCTTGCGCGCCGCGGTTGCCGGGAACGTCACCACGCCAGCCACGGTATCGGCGGTCTTGAGCAGTTCGGTGGTCTTGGTGTCGTTCGTCACGCGCACGCCGCCGGTCACGCGCAGCTTCTCGGTCAGGTCGTAGCTGGCCTGGCCGAACAGGCCCCAGCTGGTGTTGACGTTGTGCAGCAGAACCCAGTTGTTCGGGTTGGGCGTGGTGCCCAGCGCATTGCTGGTCAGGAAGTACGCGCGCTGGTCGAACTCGGTCATGTCGCGCGAATCGAAGTAGATGCCCCCGATCTGCCACTTGAACCGGCCGCTATCCGGGCTGGCGAGGCGCAGTTCCTGCGACCACTGGTCCAGCCCGCGCAGCACCCCGCGCGACTGGCCGCAACCGGCCGCGCAATAGTTCGGGGCGGTGCCGCCGAAATCGGCCGCGGCGCCGCCGTCGGTATCGCCACGGCTATAGCCATGGGCGTTTTCATAGGCGGTGATCGACGTCAGCGTGATGCCGCCGAAATCGTAGATCGCCTTCAGCGATGCGCCCTTGGTCTTGTAGGCCTGCGGGTTGTTCTGCGCTTCGTCGTAGGAAACCTTCGTCAGGTCCAGCGTATCCGGCACCGCGCGCACGCCCTGCTTGATGGAGCCGCGATAGAAGATCGATGCGGTGCCATCGTAGTCGCGATAGTGACCGGACAGGCGCAGGGTCAGCGCGTCCGAAGGCTTGGCCTCGATCTGCAGGCGCACGTCGCGCTCGTTGAAGCCGCCCATCACGTTCTTGCCGGGGACGGTGCCGTCGTCGCTGGGTCCGGTGTAGGTGTTGCTGATCCAGTTGTCGCGATGCTGGTAAAGGCCGGACAGGCGGAAGCTCAGCGTGCCGCTGCTGTTGAGCGGGCCGCCGACGCCGGCATCGATGTTCACGCTGTTGCGGCTGCCCCAGCTTGCGGACCCCTGGCCGCGCCAGGTAGCGGACGGCTGCACCGTATCGAACTTGACGATGCCGGCGGTGGTGTTGCGGCCGAACAGCGATCCTTGCGGACCGCGCAGCACTTCCACCTGATCGATATCGAACGCGGGCGTGGACTTGAGCACGACATGCTCGGCCACCACGTCGTCCTGGATGATCGACACCGGCTGCGACGCGCCCAGATAGAAGTCGATGTTGCCAAGGCCGCGGATGTAGAACCGCGGAAAGATGCGGCCGGTGGTCGATTCAACGTTGAGGCTGGGGACGCGGCCCGCCAGCGAAAGCAGGGTGTCGGCACCGCCGGCCTGGATGTCGTGCAAGGTTTCGGGCTTCATGACGGCAACGGAGACCGGCACGCTCAGGATGTTCTCCTGGCGGCGTTGCGCCGTGACGACGATCGTGTCGGACGATTCCGCCGCTTCGGCGTCAGCCGCCTGGGCCTGTGCCATGGCGGGAGCCACGGGCAACAGGGCGGTTCCCGCGAGAAGCGCGGAGGCTAAAGATGCGATACGCATTGATTAATTCCCTCATGAGGTGGGATGACGGTCCCTTGCCGACGGCTGCTGCGGTTAAACCCGTCTTATTTCAACCTTGTTTCGGCGGGGCCGGTATCGCCTGAAACGAATCGGGCCGGGGTGTCGCATGGGGGCAACAACCCCCGAGAACCCCCACCGCAAAAATGCGAAAGGGCGCCCCGACGGATCGGGACGCCCTTTTCGGCTTTGCCGGGATGTCAGTCGTTACTGATCCAGGAAAGAGCGCATCTTCCTCGAACGGCTGGGGTGCTTCAGCTTCCGCAGCGCCTTGGCCTCGATCTGGCGGATACGCTCGCGTGTCACCGAGAATTGCTGGCCGACTTCTTCCAGCGTGTGATCGGTGTTCATGCCGATGCCAAAGCGCATGCGCAGCACGCGCTCCTCGCGCGGGGTCAGGCTGGCCAGCACGCGGGTGACGGTTTCCTTGAGGTTCGACTGGATCGCGGCATCCACCGGGATGATCGCGTTCTTGTCCTCGATGAAATCGCCCAGGTGGCTGTCTTCCTCGTCGCCGATCGGCGTTTCGAGGGAGATCGGCTCCTTGGCGATCTTCATCACCTTGCGCACCTTCTCCAGCGGCATGGAGAGGCGTTCGGCCATTTCCTCGGGCGTGGGCTCGCGGCCCTGCTCGTGCAGGAACTGGCGGCTGGTGCGCACCAGCTTGTTGATCGTTTCGATCATGTGGACCGGGATGCGGATGGTGCGCGCCTGGTCCGCGATCGAGCGCGTGATCGCCTGCCGGATCCACCACGTCGCGTAGGTCGAGAACTTGTAGCCGCGGCGATACTCGAACTTGTCCACCGCCTTCATCAGGCCGATGTTTCCTTCCTGGATCAGGTCGAGGAACTGCAGCCCGCGGTTGGTGTACTTCTTGGCGATCGAGATCACGAGGCGGAGGTTGGCTTCCACCATTTCCTTCTTGGCGATGCGCGCTTCGCGTTCGCCCTTCTGGACCATGTTCACGATGCGGCGGAATTCGCCCAGCGACATGCCGGTGGCGGCCGCGATGTCGGCAATCTCCGCGCGGATGCGCTCCACCGCCGAACCTTCGTTGGCGGCAAAGGCGGCCCATTTCTTGTCGCGGCCGGCCAGCGATTGCAGCCAGCCATCGTCCAGTTCGCGGCCGACGTAGTTATCGAGGAAATCCTTGCGCGAAACCTTGTGGCGTTCGGCCAGGCGCAGCATCTGCCCGCCCAGCGCCGTCAGGCGGCGGTTGAACGCATAGAGGTTATCGACCAGGTATTCGATCTTGCTGGCGTGGAACTGCACGCTTTCGACCTGCGCGGTCAGATCCTCGCGCAGCTTCTGGTATTGCGATTCCTTGGCCGCCGGGAAATCGTTGCCGATCGCCAGTACGTCGAGCCGTTCGGCCTGGATCTTCTCGAAGCGGCGGAACAAGTCGGTGATCTCGGCGAAGCGCTCAAGCGCGGCCGGCTTCAGCTGCGCTTCCATCTGGGCGAGGCTGAGGGTGTTGTCCTCTTCCTCTTCCTCCACCGGACGCGCGCGGCGTTCGCGCAGTTCGTCATCCTCGTCGCCGTCGGCCGGTTCTTCTTCCTCGACTTCGTCCTCGTCCTTGAACGAGGGACCGGCCGTGGCTTCGCTGATTTCGCCGTCGGCTTCCTCGCCGTCCTCGGAGAGGTTTTCTGGCTGCGGTTCCTTGGACAGCATGGCGTCGAGATCGAGAATCTCGCGCAGCTGCATCTCGCCGGCGTTCAGCGCCTCGGACCACTGGATGATCGCGTGGAAGGTGATCGGGCTTTCGCACAGGCCCATGATCATGGTGTCGCGGCCCGCCTCGATGCGCTTGGCGATGGCGATTTCGCCTTCACGGCTGAGCAGCTCCACCGCGCCCATTTCGCGCAGGTACATGCGCACCGGATCGTCGGTGCGCTCGACGGTTTCCTTGCGCTTGATGATGTCGGGCCGGTCCTCGACCGGATCGACGTCCTCCACGTCTTCCTGCTGATTGTCTTCCGGATCGACCGCGTCCTCGTCGCTTTCGACGATGTTGACGCCCATTTCCGAAATCGCGGCCATGATGTCCTCGATCTGCTCGGAAGACATCTGGTCCTGAGGCAGCGCCTCGTTCAGCTCGTCGTAAGTGATGATGCCACGGCGCTTGGCGCGCGCGATGAGCTTCTTGATGGAAGCGTCATTCAGGTCGATCAGCGGCGCGTCGCCGCTATCGGTCTTGTCGTTGGATGCCATTGAACCCCGATACCACTTTGTTCGAGCTGCCGTTGCGTCTTACAATTATAACGAAGCACGAACGCGACCCATTTGCCCCAACCGGGCAAACAAGGCCAGCCTTCGTTCGCGCAAACGTTCTTTTTCCGCTTCGGTTTCGGGGGTAAGTTCGGCCTGATAGCGCCGATTGGCCTCTTCCAGCGCCGATTCCACCTCCGGAAGTTCCACCAGAAGCGCAATCGCGTCGGCCAATTCCCCGGCGCTGCCTTCCCGCTTCGCGAGAAAGCCGAATCGAATCTCACCAAAATCCGTTGCGGTCGGCGTGCGCAGACGCCGTTCCTGCAATATGGTCCGGATATGTTCGCTTTCAAGAGCGGCGCCGGATGGGCCGGGCGAATCGGCCAGCACCAGCAAGGCATCGAGCGTGGCCGCCATGTCCGCTTCCGCCGGATGCAGCCGGGCGAGGCTTTCGGCGTGGGGCGCGATCAGGTCGGGCTGCTCGACAAGCCCGGCAATCACCGCCGCGATCAGCCGGTCGCGCGTGCCCACCCGCTGTTGCAGGCGGTTCGCCTGTTCGGCGGGCAGGGGCGGCGGCGCGGGCTTCCATGGCTGCCCTTTCCCGCGCGGCGCGGAGCCACCGCTCTGGCGGGGCTGGAACGGCGCGCGTTCCTTGCGGGCGAAGGCGAGTTCGCCGAACCGTTCGTTGAGATCGCGGCGGTAGAGCGCCTTGATGTCCGGGTGCTGGATGGTGTCGCAATGCGCCATCAGCCGCGCCTTCAGCCCGGCCTTGTCCTCGGGCGTCGCCAGCGGCAAGGCGTCGCGTTCGGCCGCCCACAGCACGTCGATCAGGCTGCGCGCCTCGCCCAACAGGGCTTCCATCGCCTGCGGTCCATCGCGCTTGACCACATCGTCCGGGTCCATGCCGCCGGGCAGGGTGACGATGCGCAGGCTGTGGCCGGGGCGGAGCAGGGGCAGGGCACGGGTGATCGCCCGCATCGCCGCGCGCTGGCCGGCGGCATCGCCATCGAAGCACAGCGTCGGGCATTCGACCACGCGCCACAGGCGTTCGATCTGGTGCTCGGTCAGCGCGGTGCCCAAAGGCGCGACCGCCTCGGCGATTCCCGCCGCCGCCAGCGCGACCACGTCCATGTAGCCTTCGACGACGACGATCCGCCCGGCATTGCGCGCGGCTGGCGCGGCGCGGTGCAGGTTGTAAACCGTGCGGCCCTTGTCGAACAGCGGCGTATCCGGCGAGTTCAGGTACTTGGGCGCACCAGAGTCCTTTGACGCCTTTTCGGCGCTGAGGATGCGTCCGCCGAACGCGATCACCCGCCCGCGCGGATCGAGGATCGGCAGCATCAGCCGTCCCCGGAACCGGTCGTAGGGATCGCGGCCTTCCACCACGATGCGCAGGCCGGCCTCGATCAGCATGGCATCGGGGAAGGCGGAAAGCGCCTCCTTCAGCGCGGTGCGGCTGTCGGGCGCGAAGCCGAAGCCGAAATCGCGCACGATCCGTTCGGGAAACCCGCGCGAGGCGAGATAGCGCCGCGCGTCCGCGCCACGGTCCTCGTGCAGGCTGCGCGCGAAGAAATCCTGCGCCGCCGCCATCACGTCGTGCAGCGATTTCTGCTGCTCCGCGCGCTGCGCCATGCGCGGATCGGGCGCGGGCACTTCCATGCCGGCCTCGACCGCCAGTTCCTTCACCGCATCCATGAAGGGCAGGCCCTGATGGTCGGTCATCCAGCGGATCACGTCCCCGTGCGCGCCGCAGCCGAAGCAGTGGTAGAAGCCCTTTTCGTCGTTGATCGTGAAGCTGGGCGTCTTTTCGTTATGGAACGGGCAGCACGCCTTGAACTCCCGCCCGGCCTTCTGCACGCGCACCGTCCGCCCGATCACGCCCGAAAGCGAGATGCGGGCGCGCAGTTCGTCCAGCCATTGCGGGGATAGGCTCATGCCGAACCCCCGCCGCGGCGCGGGCGAGTCCACAAACTCCCCTCCCGCCTGCGGGAGGGGGCGGGGGAGGGCATGTTATCCAACGCCTGCCCGATCGTTCGCAACACGCCGTCGAGGTTGTCCATCACCTCGTTATTCCAGAAACGCAGCACCTGGTAACCCTGCTCTTCCAGAAATCGGGTTCTTCGCACGTCGTATTTCGCGGTCATGGCGTGATGACCGCCATCGAGTTCGATAACGAGGTGCCTTTCACGGGATACGAAATCGCAGATGTACTGGCCAACCGGAAATTGCCGATTGAAACGAACGCCCTTCAGCTTGCGGGCCGAAAGGTGGGGCCACAACCTTCGCTCCGCCTCTGTCGCGTTGCGCCGAAGTTCGCGGGACCGGGCAGTGGGCCGGGAGTAGCCCCTGTCGTTAGCGCGAAACCATTCGCGGTCGAACTGGTCGTTTCCGTCCAACATGCCCTCCCCCGGCCCCTCCCGCAGGCGGGAGGGGAGTTCGCGTCACCCCGCCAGCGCCGCCTTCACCAGCCCGCTGGCCTTGCCCATGTCGAGCTGGCTGCCGTGCTTGGCCTTGAGCGCGGCCACCACCTTGCCCATGTCCTTCATGCCGGCCGCGCCGGTTTCGGCGATGATCGCGGCAATCGCGGCCTTCACGTCGTCGTCGCTCATCTGCGCGGGGAGGAATTCCTCGATCACCACGAGTTCGGCCTTCTCCACCTCGGCCAGTTCCTGCCGGCCGCCCTGTTCGTAGAGCGTGATCGATTCGCGACGCTGCTTGGCCATCTTCTGCAGCACGTCGACCACGATCACGTCGTCTTCGGGGATGGAAGCGGCGGTGCGCAGTTCGATGTCCTTGTCCTTCAGCTTGGCAAGGATGAGGCGGACGGCGGCAAGACGGGCCTTGTCGCCCGCTTTCATGGCCGAAACCTGCGCGGCCTTGATCGAGTCGCGGATCATGGTGTGTGTACGTTTCCTGTGGATGGTCGCCGCAAGCCGGCGGAAGAAACGCATGTAGGACAAACTTTCTCAATCCGCTAGGTTGACGGTGCGGCGTGGCGGGTCTAGCGGGCGAGCCTTAGCGACATCGTCAGAACCCTTGCCAACGGAGCGCCCCACATCATGGCCGACCCCGCACTTTCGCACGCGCCTCAACCGGAAGGCGCGACGGGAGTCCTCGTGCTTGCGGATGGATCGGTCGCGTGGGGACGAGGCTTCGGCGCGGTCGGCTCGGCCGTGGGGGAGGTGTGCTTCAACACCGCGATGACCGGCTATCAGGAAGTGATGACCGATCCGTCCTACGCGGCGCAGATCGTCACCTTCACGTTCCCGCATATCGGCAATGTCGGCACCAATGCCGAGGACATGGAAAGCCATGACGTGCCCGGAGCCGTCGGATGCGTGGTGCGCGAGGACGTGACCGCGCCCGCCAGCTTCCGCGCGCAGGGTACGTTTCCCGCATGGATGGAAAAGCATGGCAAGATCGGCCTGGCCGGGATCGATACCCGCGCGCTGACCCGCCGCATCCGCCTGTCCGGCGCGCCAAACGCGGTGATCGCGCACGATCCCAAGGGGCAGTTCGATATCGATGCGCTGCTGGAAAAGGCGCGCAACTGGCCGGGCCTCGAAGGCATGGACCTTGCCCGCATCGTCACGCGCGATGGGCAGGAGGAATGGCAGGGTTCGGTCTGGCGGCTGGGGCAGGGCTATGGCCGCTCCCCGCACGACAAGCGCCCGCACGTTGTCGCCATGGACTTCGGCGCCAAGGACAACATCTTCCGCAATCTGGTGAAGGCCGGCGCGGGAGTGACGGTGGTTCCGGCGGACACCTCGCTGGAAACGATCCTGTCGCTCAACCCCGATGGCGTGTTCCTCTCGAACGGGCCGGGCGATCCGGCGGCGACCGGTACCTATGCGGTGCCGGTGATCCAGGCGCTGCTGGAGCGCGACGTGCCGATCTTCGGCATCTGCCTTGGCCACCAGATGCTGGGTCTGGCCGCCGGCGCCAAGACGGTGAAGATGCACCAGGGCCACCGCGGCGCGAACCACCCGGTCAAGCGAGTTAGTCTTTCGGCAGATGACGTCCCCGAATACATTGCGACATCACCTGACCACGGGCATTCGCTCAAAGTTGGTGCGGTTGAGATTACCAGTATGAACCACGGCTTTGCCGTTGATAACTCCTCGCTGCCCGAAAATATTATCGAGACGCACGTTTCTTTGTTCGATGGCAGCAATTGCGGCATCGCTATAAAAGGAAAGAGAGCCTTCGGCGTGCAGTACCACCCGGAAGCCTCGCCGGGGCCGCAGGACAGCTTCTACCTGTTCGAGAAGTTCGTGGGGATGCTGGGATGAACGTGACCGCCTTCACTCCCTCTCACCCTTCAGGGGGAGAGGGTTGGGGAGAGGGGGCTTTCCGGATCCCGCCCCAAGGCCATCAGGATCGTCCGCGTGACGCCTTCAGGATTGCTCATGACTTCCGCGTTGGTGAACCGGAGAACCCGGTAGCCGCGCGCTTCGAGGTCGGCCGTTCGCCGCGCGTCGTAAGCGATATCCGAACCGTGGGTTTCCCCGTCGATCTCGATGACCAGCCGTTCCGAGCGCGCGGCGAAGTCGGCGATGTACGGCGCAAGCACGACCTGCCGCTGAAACTTGAAACCAAGACGGCCGGCGCGAACGATCTGCCACAGCCGGCGTTCCGGCTCGGTCATTTCGCGCCGCAATTCCCGCGCCCGGGTTCGCGTGCCCTCGTGCCGCATCATCGTATCGCAGCCCCCTCTCCCAACCCTCTCCCCCTGAAGGGTGAGAGGGCTTCAATACAATAAGGCCCTCGCATGCCCAAACGCACTGACATCTCCTCGATCTTGATCATCGGCGCCGGGCCGATCGTCATCGGCCAGGCTTGCGAGTTCGATTATTCGGGCACGCAGGCGGTGAAGGCGCTCAAGGAAGAGGGCTATCGCATCGTTCTGGTCAATTCGAACCCGGCCACGATCATGACCGATCCCGAGATGGCGGACGCGACCTATGTCGAACCGATCACGCCGGCGATCGTCGCCAAGATCATCGAGAAGGAGCGCCCCGACGCGATCCTGCCGACGATGGGCGGGCAGACCGCGCTGAACACCGCGCTGGCGCTGGCGCAGGACGGCACGCTCGAAAAATTCGGCGTGACCATGATCGGCGCCAACGCCGAAGCGATCGACAAGGCCGAGGATCGCCAGAAGTTCCGCGACGCGATGGACAAGATCGGCCTCGAATCCGCGCGTTCGGGCGTGGCGCATACGGTGGACGAGGCGCTGGCGGTGCTGGAGACGACTGGACTGCCCTCGATCATCCGCCCCAGCTTCACGCTGGGCGGCACCGGCGGCGGCATCGCCTACAACCGGGAAGAGTTCGTCAAGATCGTGCGCGGCGGGCTGGAAGCCAGCCCCACCACCGAGGTGCTGATCGAGGAATCGCTGCTCGGCTGGAAAGAGTACGAGATGGAAGTCGTCCGCGACCGGAACGACAACGCCATCATCATCTGCTCGATCGAAAACGTCGATCCGATGGGCGTCCATACCGGGGATTCGATCACCGTCGCCCCGGCGTTGACGCTGACCGACAAGGAATACCAGATCATGCGCAATGCATCGATCGCGGTGCTCCGCGAAATCGGCGTGGAAACAGGCGGTTCGAACGTGCAGTTCGCGGTCAATCCGAAGGACGGCCGCCTGATCGTGATCGAGATGAACCCGCGCGTGTCGCGGTCCTCGGCGCTGGCGTCCAAGGCCACCGGCTTCCCCATCGCCAAGGTCGCGGCCAAGCTCGCCGTCGGCTACACGCTGGACGAGATCGTCAACGACATCACCGGGGCGACGCCCGCCTCGTTTGAACCGACGATCGACTACGTCGTCACCAAGATCCCGCGCTTCGCGTTCGAAAAATTCAAGGGCGCCGAACCGCTGCTGGGCACGGCGATGAAGTCCGTGGGCGAAGTGATGGCGATCGGCCGCAACTTCAAGGAATCGCTGCAGAAGGCGCTGCGCGGGCTGGAAACCGGGCTGGATGGCTTCAACCGCGTGGTCGCGCTGGAAGGCGCGGACCGCGACGAGATCAACGCCGTGCTCTCGCGCGCCACGCCCGAACGCCTGCTCGCGGTGGGCCAGGCGTTCCGCGAAGGCTTCTCGGTGGACGACATTCACGCCGTCACCAAGTACGAGCCGTGGTTCCTGCGCCACATCGAGGAAATCATCGCCGAGGAAAAGGCGATCCTGGATAACGGCCTGCCCGTGGATGCGGCGGGGCTGCGGCGGCTGAAGGCCATGGGCTTTTCGGACAAGCGCCTGGCCACGCTGGCGGTGCGGTCGGTCCATGTCGCGGGCGGCATGGCGGAAACCCAGGCCAAGCGTTCGGGGCTGCTGCACGATGCGCTGCGCGCCATGGCGGGGGCCACCAGCGAGGACGAGGTGCGCAAGCTGCGCCACCGGCTGGGCGTGCGCCCGGTGTTCAAGCGCATCGACAGCTGCGCCGCCGAATTCGAGGCGGTGACGCCTTACATGTATTCGACCTACGAAGGCGGCCTGTTCGGCGAACCCGAGAACGAAGCCGCGCCTTCGGACCGCAGGAAGATCGTCATTCTCGGCGGCGGCCCGAACCGCATCGGGCAGGGCATCGAGTTCGATTACTGCTGCTGCCATGCCTGCTTCGCGCTGGAAGACGCCGGGTTCGAGACCATCATGGTCAACTGCAACCCCGAAACCGTCTCGACCGATTACGATACGTCCGACCGCCTCTATTTCGAGCCGCTGACGGCCGAGGACGTGCTGGAGATTCTCGAGGTCGAGAAGGCGAACGGCGAACTCGTGGGCGTGATCGTGCAGTTCGGCGGGCAGACCCCGCTCAAGCTGGCGCAGGCGCTGGAAGACGCCGGCATCCCGATCCTCGGCACATCGCCCGACGCGATCGATCTGGCCGAAGACCGCGAACGCTTTGCCGCGCTGGTCGAGAAGCTGGGCCTCAAGCAGCCCGCCAACGGTCTGGCGCGCAGCCGCGACGAGGCAGTCGCCGTGGCATCGCGCATCGGCTATCCGGTGCTGATGCGCCCGTCCTACGTGCTGGGCGGCCGCGCCATGGAGATCGTCGATAGCCAGGCGCAGCTCGATGACTACATCGCTACTGCCGTGCAGGTTTCGGGCGACAGCCCGGTGCTGATCGACCAGTACCTGCGCGATGCGATCGAATGCGATGTCGATGCGCTGGCCGATGGCGACGAGGTGACCGTGGCCGGCGTGATGCAGCACATCGAGGAGGCCGGCATCCATTCGGGCGACAGCGCCTGCACCCTGCCACCCTACAGCCTGCCCGATGATGTGGTGCAGGAAATGGAGCGCCAGGCGGTGCTGCTGGCCAAGGCGCTGGGCGTGCGCGGGCTGATGAACATCCAGTTCGCGGTGAAGGACGGCGAGGTTTACCTGATCGAGGTGAACCCGCGCGCCAGCCGCACGGTGCCGTTCGTGGCCAAGGCGATCGGCCAGCCGATCGCCAAGTTCGCGGCGCGGATCATGGCGGGCGAGACGCTGGCCGATCTGCCAGCGATCCGGCGCGAGGTCGATCACATGGCGGTGAAGGAAGCGGTGTTTCCCTTCGCGCGCTTCCCCGGCGTCGATCCGGTGCTTTCGCCCGAGATGAAGTCCACCGGGGAAGTGATGGGAATCGATGCGAATTTCCCGGTAGCCTTCGCCAAGGCCCAGTTGGGTGCCGGCGTCAGCCTGCCGCGCGGCGGCACGCTGTTCGTCTCGGTCAAGGACAGCGACAAGGCTATCGTCCTGCCGGCGGTAAAGAAGCTGTCGGGGCTGGGCTTCCACATCGTCGCAACCGGCGGGACCGCGCGCTACCTGGCGGATGCCGGGGTCTCGGTCGAACGGATCAACAAGGTCGCCGAGGGCCGTCCGCATATCGTGGACCGGATCATCGATGGCGATATCGCGTTGATTTTCAACACGACCGAAGGCTGGCAGAGCCACAAGGACTCGCAATCGATCCGTGGCTCGGCGCTGTCGGGCAAGGTGCCGTACTTCACGACGGCCGCCGCATCGGTCGCCGCGGCCGCTGCAATCGAGGCCCTGCAAAGCGCCGACCTTGCGGTTCGTCCCTTGCAGGATTATTATAGCTGAGCTTCCACGTGTTCCCCAGCATCGCGGCGGTGAAAGCCCGGACGGTCGATTGATACGGCTTCCGGTTGGGGACGGTTATCCCTGGTTGCCGTAGCGTTCGCGCCGCGGCGGGCGGGGAGCGAAAGGAAAGAGAAGACGGATGGCAAGTGTGGAAAAGCTGCCGATGCTGGCCGAAGGCTATGAAAAGCTGACTGCCGAGCTGAAAGCGCTGCGCGAGGAGCGGCCGAAGATCGTTGACGCGATCGAGGAAGCGCGCGCCCACGGCGATCTTTCCGAAAACGCCGAGTACCATGCCGCCAAGGAGCGGCAGGGCCAGGTCGAAGCCTCCATCGCCGATCTGGAGGACAAGATCAGCCGCGCGCAGATCATCGATCCCACCAGCCTTTCGGGCGATCGCATCGTGTTCGGGGCCACCGTGACGCTGCTCGACGATGCCGACAAGCCCGTGCGCTACCAGATCGTGGGGCAGGCCGAAGCGGACGCCAAGGTGGGCCGCATCAGCTACAATTCGCCGCTGGGCCGCGCGCTGATCGGCCGCAAGGTCGAGGACGAGGTAGAGGTGACGGTGCCGTCGGGCGACAAGTTTTACGTCGTGGAAAAGATCGAATTCATCTGAGCTTCTGGGCGTAATAGCCTGCTTCGAAACCCGTCATCCCAGCGAAAGCTGGGATCTTGCGGGGCTGGACGTAGCTCTCAGGCTTTCCTTTGCAACGGCCTGAGATCCCAGCTTTCGCTGGGATGACGTCCGCTCCGGGTCATTACAAAAAAGCCCCGGAGCGATCCGGGGCTTTTTTGTTTGCCCGGCTTCAGGCCTTGGGCAGTTCCGGTTCGAGCAGCCGGTGCAAGTGAACGATCACATAGCGCATTTCCGCATCGTCCACGGTGCGCTGCGCGGCAGCGCGCCAGGCTTCTTCGGCGCTGTGATAGTCGGGGAACACCCCCACGACGTCGATCTTGCTGAGGTCGACGAATTCGAGGCCCTGGGGGTCCTTGACCCGCCCGCCCATAACGAGGTGCAGCTTCTGCATGGCAGCCTTTTCCATTGGGGAGGAAACGTGCGTGCCACTGACAAAATGATGCGCGAATAGCAAGTGCGACAAATGGCTTATTCGAGCCCTTTTTAGGTTATTTGCGCAATCTGGTCGCAATTTCGATAAGGCGGCGCAGCGCGGTTTCCCCCGCCTCGCGAGCGGACGATACGGCCACCTCGGTCAGATCGGCGGCGCGCTTGCGCGCTTCTTCGCCACCTTCCGCGATCTTGCCGCCCACGGAACCGCCAATGTCTTCCAGCTTGGCCACGCTCTCGCGCCCCGCTTCGGCGGCACGGGTAGCGTAGGCCGACGCGATTTCGGCACCCAGCGCGGCCAGCGCCACGGCGCGTTTGCCCAAACGCGAATCCACGACTTCCCGCGCCGCAGAACGGCGCTTCGGCCATGCCCGGGCGACCAGCGCGCCGAGCAGTATGCCGCCCGCCAGCATGGCAACAGGATGTTCATCGACGAGCGTCTTCACGGTCTTGCCCGGGCCGGAAGCCGCCACCCGCGCCTTCGCCGCCTCGACCTTTTCGCGCACGGCGGCGTTGGGATCCTGTTCGCCGGTTTTCGTCTTGTCGCTCACATCATTCTCCTTGGGCAATGGCCAGCCAGCGCCCGGCGATGCGGGACAGTGGCGCGCGCAACAGCCACCCCGCAACGGCCGCGATCGTCAGGCCTACCACAGCCTTGTTCTCGCTGGCGATATCGCGGGCCATGTCGATCGTTTCAACGATTTCGCCGGCGGCATGTTCCCGGATGCGACGGCCGATCGGCTTTTCCGCCAGCCCTTCGCGCAGGGCGGAAATGTCCCCTCTCACCAGTTGCCGGGCTTCCTCGCGCAACAGGCGCGCCTCTTCGAGAACGGCGGAATCCCGGAGCTCGCTCATGAATCCGTGTCCTTGCCCAGAAGGGCGGCGCGTGCCTTGCGAAAGCGGCGGACGGCGGTGGCGAAGCACAGCGCGGCAAGCCCGCCCAGGCCCAGTCCGACCACGGCCAGCGCGCCCCACGGCGTCAGCAGCGGTGTCAGCGCCAGCAGCAAGCCAACCACCAGTGCCACCAGCGTAAAGAACGCGAAGGCCAGCGCCAGCAGCAGTAGCGCGACGATACCCTTCGCGCGGCCCCAGCCATAGCTGGCGCGCGCGCGGGCATAGGCCATTTCCGCCTCGAAAAGCGTCTGGCCGTCGTCGATCAGGGCACGCAACGTATCGGTCAACGAAACATCGTCTTCACCGGTCGACACATCGGCGCCGGGTTCGGGCGGGAGCGGGGACGACATCCGTCGTTCGGGCGATGCGCGTTTCTGCCCTTACGCGTCCCCGTCGCCAGACCCGCGCACCAGGCGCGCCAGCAGGAAGCCCGCGACGGCGGCAATGCCGATCGCGGTGGCCGGGCTCTTGCGAACGAATTCCTTCACATCGTTGCCGAGTTCGGAAACGTCCTTCGATTCGAGCTTGGCCGCCGTTTCCTGAATGCTGCGCGCGGCGGAACGGGCATAGTCGCCGTATTGCATGCCCAGCTTTTCGTCGATCGTGCCGGCGGTATCGGAAATGGTCTTGCCCAGCACGGTCAGGGCGTCGCTCGCCTTGCTCTTGCCGTCGGCGGCCAGCGAGAGCGCTTTTTCCTTGGCCTGCCCGGCATAGACCTTGGCGTCTTCGCTCCAGTCGCCAGCCTTTTCGGCCACGGTGGCCTTGTAGGCCGCTCCGCGCTCCAGCGCTTCGCCCTTCAGCTTTTCCGCGCTGGCCTTTGCGTCTTCAACCGCCTTGGTGAAGCGTGACTTGCCAGTTTCCGCAGCGGCGGCCGCTTCGTCGACGGCTTCGGTCACGGTTTCCGCGACATCGGCGGCGGCGGTGGTGCCCTTGGCGGTGGATTTGGCCATTTTCCTGTCTTCCTTCGAACTGTGAGGCCCGGCCGGCCCAGTGACAACGACTAGCGCATCCTGGGCCATTGGGCAAAGCGCCTGCGAATTCACGACGGGGTGTCCCGCTGCAATGCACCAACGCGGGTTGCGCCCGCCGGTTCCAGCCGATAGGAGCCGGCGCCAAAGGCGATGTCCAGCATCTTTTCGCCCATTTTCAGGGAGTCTGCCATGACCGCGATCATTGACATCCACGCCCGCGAGATTCTCGACAGCCGCGGTAACCCCACCGTCGAGGTCGATGTCCTGCTTGAAGACGGCAGTTTCGGCCGCGCGGCGGTTCCCTCGGGCGCTTCCACCGGCGCGCACGAAGCCGTCGAACTGCGCGATGGCGACAAGGGGCGCTATCTCGGCAAGGGCGTCACCAAGGCGGTTACCGCAGTCAACAGCGAGATTTCCGAAGCGCTGATCGGCCTTGACGCCGAAGACCAGCGCGACATCGACTTGGCCATGATCGCGCTCGACGGCACCGAGAACAAGGGCCGCATCGGCGCCAACGCCATTCTCGGCACCAGCCTGGCCGTGGCGAAGGCCGCTGCCGACGCGCGCGGCCTGCCGCTCTATTCCTACGTCGGCGGCGTTGCGGCGCATGTCCTCCCCGTGCCGATGATGAACATCATCAACGGCGGCGAACATGCTGATAATCCCATCGATTTCCAGGAATTCATGATCATGCCGGTCGGCGCGCCGACGCTGGCCGAAGCCGTGCGCTGGGGCGCGGAAGTGTTCCACACGCTGAAGAAGGGCCTGCACGAAAAGGGCCTGGCGACGGCGGTGGGCGACGAAGGCGGTTTCGCGCCCAACCTGGCCAGCACCCGCGACGCGCTCGATTTCGTGATGGCGTCGATCGAAAAGGCGGGGTTCAAGCCGGGCGAGGACATGGCGCTGGCGCTCGACTGCGCCTCGACCGAGTTCTTCCGCAACGGCAAGTACGAAATCAGCGGCGAAGGCCTGTCGCTTTCGCCCGAAGCCTTCTCGGACTATCTCGCGGCGCTGTGCGATGCCTATCCGATCCGCTCGATCGAGGACGGCATGAGCGAGGACGATTTCGAAGGCTGGGCCGCGCTCACGGCGAAAGTTGGCAAGCGCGTTCAGCTCGTGGGCGACGACCTGTTCGTGACCAACCCGAAGCGCCTTGAAATGGGCATCGGCAAGGGGCTGGCCAATTCGCTGCTGGTCAAGGTCAACCAGATCGGCACCCTGACCGAAACGCTCGAAGCGGTCTCGATCGCGCAGCGCAACGGTTACACTGCCGTGATGTCGCACCGTTCGGGCGAAACCGAGGACGCGACGATCGCGGACCTTGCCGTCGCCACCAACTGCGGCCAGATCAAGACCGGTTCGCTGGCCCGGTCCGACCGGCTTGCCAAGTACAACCAGCTCATCCGGATCGAGGAAGAACTGGGCGCTTCGGCGAAGTACGCGGGCAAGGGCGCCTTCGGCCGCCTTTCGGCCTGATCTGACCTTTCGACGCGAACCGGCTGACGGTTCAGGCAAAAGGGCCGGGCGCAGACGCGCTCCGGCCTTTTTGTTTGTCCGGTGCGCATTGCTTGTTAATCGATCAATTAAATTCGCGCTTCACAAGCGGTTCTGTCTCTGTCAGCTTGTCGGCGGGAGAGAAGAACATGGTCGATTTTCCAAGGAAGCCCGCCGAGGTCGATGCGGGATGGCTGGAGGCGCGGTTGCGGGCAAGCGGCGTGCTGGGCGATGCGCGCGTTACCGGCATGGCGTGGGTGCCGATCGGCACCGGCCAGGTCGGCGATACCGCGCGCTTCACCTTGACCTATGACCGGGAGGGCGCGGGGCCAGCCACGGTGGCGGGCAAGTTTGCCTCCGCCGACGAAACCAGCCGTGGCACAGCCGCGACGCTGCAGCTCTATACCAAGGAAGTGACGTTCTACCGCGAGGTGGCGGAATTGCTGGATGCGAGAGTTCCTCGCACCTTTGCCGCGGAAGTGGATGAAAACGGGCAGGAATTCGTCCTGCTGTTCGAGGACCTGGCGCCGCAGCGCGGGGGCAACCAGTTGCATGGCTGCGATATCGACGATGCGCGCGCCGCGATTGGTCAAGCGGCGGCGATCCACGCTCCCAGCCGCAACCACCCGGCCATTCTGGGCCAGCCCTGCTTCCAGCCCAATCTGGCGCTGACCGGACAGATGGCAGCGCTCTATCCGCAGGCTCATGCGGTGTTCCGCGAACGGTATGACGGGCAATTGGCACCGGAACTCATGCGGATTTGCGACGAACTCAACGCCCTGATCGGCGGCTGGTTCGGTCGTGTGCTACCCGATCCGGGCCTGGTACACGGCGATTTCCGGCTCGATAACATGCTGTTCGGCGTGGGCAACGGCACCGAACCGATTGCGATCGTGGACTGGCAGACGACGGGGATTGGCTGCGGGTTGACCGACGTCGGCTATTTCATGGGATGCGGCATCGGCAGCGCCTTGCGCCGCCCGCACGAGGACGAACTGCTCGACCTCTATTGCGCCGAGATGAGCCGGCGTGGCGTGCCCACCGCGCGCGAGGCGATCTGGACGCGCTATCGTCTGGGCGCGCTCCACGGCGTGTCCACGGCCGTGTTCAGCGCCGCCTTCGTGGTGCGGACCCCGCGCGGAGACGAGAATTTCCTGTCGATGGCAAGGGGGGCCTGCGAACTGGCCCTCGACCATGACAGTATCGGCGCGCTGCGCCACTTCCTGGAGACCGGAACATGCTGACCAAGGGCGATGACTTTCCGCTGCACCAGACGCCCGAGCCCGTCGCCTATGCCGGCACGGACCGGAATTTCTACGATCGCTATTTCTTCAACGGCTATGCCCCGGACGGCTCAGGCTTCTTCGCGGTGGCCTTTGGCATCTATCCGCACCTGAACGTGGCGGATGCCCATTTCTCCTATATCCGCAATGGTATCCAGCACTGTCTTCATGCGTCGCGCGAACTGAACATGGAACGGTTCGACCTGACGGTCGGGCCGATCTCGATCGAGGTGGTCGAGCCGCTCCAGAAGCTGGTGGTGCGCGTCAACGGGGAGGGGATCGCGGCGGAACTGGCCTTCACCGGCCGCGCGTTTCCAATCGAGGAGCCGCGCTTCACCTTCCGCATCGGGCCGCGCGCGTTCATGGACTACACGCGGCTGACGCAGAACGGGCACTACGAAGGCTGGGTGGAAGTGGACGGCGTGCGCGAGGCGCTGCACCCGCAAACGGCCGGCACGCGCGATCGCAGCTGGGGCGTGCGCCCGGTGGGCAGCAGCGATACGCAACCGTTCGGCCACGGCGTGGTTCCAACGTTCTTCTGGCAATGGACGCCGATCAACCTGCCGGATCGCAGCCTGTTCTACCACATCAACGCGGACATGAACGGCGCACCCTGGAACACGCGGGCGGTAATCGCTCCGGATGGCGCCGGCGCGCACGATCACTACGAAACGCCTTCGGCAACCCTGGTATCTCCGCTGGCGGCGGGCTCGCGCTGGCCGGCTTCGGGCAAGCTGGACATCGCCACGCCGGACGGGCCGCTGACGGTGTCGTTCGAGCCGCTGGTGCGCGTCCAGATGCGCGGAATCGGCTATACCTCGCCCACATGGGGCCACGGGCTGTACCACGGGCCGCTGGCGGTCGAGCGCGAGGACATCGACCTGGCGGCCTGCGATCCCGCCCGGCCGGACAACTTCCACGTCCAGATCGTGTCCAGAGTGACGACCAGCGCCGGCGAGGGAGGCGTGGGCGTGTTCGAGCAGCTTGTCCTTGGTCCTTATGCCCCGATGGGGCTGCAAGGCATGGACGTGGCCTGAAGCCGGCAAGGGGCCTCGTAGGCCCCTCGCAGCGGTCTCAGTCGAGCGCCTTCGTCAGCGCGGCAACCTGCGCCGCGCTCAGTTCCAGTTCCATCGCCTCGACCAGATCGTCGACCTGATCGGCGGTGGTGGCGCTGGCGATCGGCGCGGCAATGCCGGGCTGGGCCAGAAGCCATGCCAGCGCGACCTGGCCGAGCGTGGCCTCGGTTTCGGCGGCGATGCGGTCCATCACCGGCAGCAGCCGCTTGCCCGGTTCGGCATACTTGCGCAGCCCTTCGCCGCGCGGGTAGCGCGCGAAATCGGCGTCCTTGCGGTACTTGCCCGTCAGGAAGCCGCTGGCAAGGCCGAAGAACGGCAGCATCGCCACGTCATTCTGGACGCAGAACGCCTGCAGTTCGGGCGGATAGGCATCGCGTTCGAGCAGGTTGTACTGGTTCTGCAGCACGCCATAGGCCGGCGCGCCGGCTGCTTCCGCCGCCTTCTGCGCCGAAGCCAGCCGATCGAGCGCGAAGTTGGAAGCGCCCGCCTCGCGGATCAGCTTCCGGTCGAACAGCGCCTTGAATCCTTCGGCCACTTCGGCCTGCGGGGTCTGCTCTTCGTCGCGGTGGGCGTAGTACAGGTCGATATAATCGGTGCGCAGCCGTTCGAGCGAAGCCTGGCAGCGTTCGAGCAGGCGCGCCGGAGCAAGGCCGCCGGGCTCGCCGGCCATGTTGGTCTTGGTGGCGATGCGCATGTGCTTGCGCACGCCGCGCGATTCCAGCCATTCGCCGATGACGGTTTCGCTTTCGCCGCCCTTGTGGCCGGGAACCCAGGCCGAATAGCCTTCGGCCGTATCGATCATCCGGCCGCCGTTCTCGTAGAAGGCGTCCAGCACTTCGAAGCTGCGGTCACGATCGATCGTCCAGCCGAAGACGTTGCCGCCCAGAACGAGGGGGATGCCGGACAGCGAAGGATGCTTGCCGCTCATGCGAAGCGTTCCCTGAGCGCGAGGAGGGCAAGCGCGGCCTTGGCAGCCTCGCCACCCTTGTCCTTCTGCGCGGGATCGGCACGGACGATCGCCTGCGCCTCGTTCTCGACGGTGAGGATGCCGTTGCCGATGGCGACGCCGTCCATGGTCAGCGCCATGATGCCGCGCGCGCTTTCGCCGGCGACGATCTCGAAGTGGTAGGTTTCGCCCCGGATCACCACGCCGATGGCGACATAGCCATCATAGTCCCCGCTCTGGTCTGCCAGCGCGATCGCGCCGGGGATTTCCAGCGCGCCGGGAACGGTGATGACTTCGGCCTTGTGGCCGGCCGCCTTGAGCGCGGCCCTGGCGCCCGCGATCAGCATGTCGTTGAGGTGGTCGTAGAAACGGGCTTCGACAATCAGGAACTTGGCCACGGCCGATTACTCCTCGGGGATCGGCTGCTCGCCGACGATATTGAGGCCATAGCCTTCGATGGCCACGACGTTGCGGTGGGCGTTCGATAGCAGCGTCATGTCGTGTACGCCAAGATCGGCCAGGATTTGCGCCCCGATGCCGTAGCTGCGCAGGTCCATGTCCGGTCCGCCGCCGCCACCGCGCGCCGGATCGGCTTCCGGCGGATTGAACAGCAGCACGATCACGCCGCCGCCGGCCTTGCCCATTTCCACCATCGCGCGCTGGAGCGTGCGCTTGCGCGGGCCGGGCTGACCCAGCAGGTCGTGGAAGGCGGAGAAGGTGTGGACGCGGGTCAGGGTCGGTTCGCCGGGGATGACCTGGCCCTTCTGGAGCACGAGGCTTTCGGTGCCGTCGACCTTGTTGCGATAGGTGAGCAGGCGCCAGTCACCGCCGTAGTCCGACGTGAAGGGCACCTCGGCCACCTTGGTGACAAGGTGATCATGCCGGCGGCGGTATTCGATCAGATCGCGGATCGTGCCGATCTTGAGGCCGTGGCGGCGGGCGAAAGGCACGAGATCGTCCATGCGCGCCATGGTGCCGTCATCGCGCATGATCTCGCAGATCACGCCCGAGGGATTGAGACCGGCAAGGCGCGAGATGTCGACCGCCGCCTCGGTATGGCCGGCGCGCACCAGCACGCCGCCATCGCGCGCGATCAGCGGGAAGACGTGGCCCGGAGTGACGATGTCGTCGCGGGTCTTGCCGGCATCGATGGCGACGGCGACGGTGCGGGCGCGATCGCCGGCGGAAATGCCGGTGGTCACTCCTTCGCGGGCTTCGATCGAGACGGTGAAGGCGGTTTCGTGGCGTGTGCCGTTGTTGCGGCTCATCAGTTCCAGGCCGAGCTGTTCGCAGCGCGCGCGGGTGAGCGTGAGGCAGATCAGTCCGCGTCCGTGCGTGGCCATGAAATTGATCGCGTCGGGCGTAGCCATCTGCGCGGGGATGACGAGATCGCCCTCGTTCTCGCGATCCTCGTCATCGACCAGGATGAACATCCGGCCGTTGCGCGCTTCCTCGATGATCTCCTCGATGGGAACGAGCGCTGGCGCATCGTCGCTCTCGCTGAGGACGCGCTCCAGCTTCGCAAGCGTGTCCGCCGTGGGATTCCAGTTCGGCTGGGTCACGTCGCGCAGGGTGTTGGCGTGGAGGCCAGCGGCACGTGCGAGGCCCGAGCGGGACATGCCGCCATCGACTATGAGTCGGCGGATGCGTTCGATGAGGTCAGTAGACATGATTCGCGTATTTCACATTGTAGTGTGTAGTGCAAGCGGGGAATGTGACATCGTAATATCGCGAAAATTTCAGTTAACTGTGTCATTAAAATCACGCGCCGAATGGGTTGCCGCTACGGCAAGGCTCCAATGCGAATTGGCCATTGACAAGGAATCCCGCTCGTTATGTCCTGTGATCCGGGGTAGCCCACATCAACGAGGGGCACCGCTGGAGAGAGAGGTCTGAGCTATGAGGGGCAAGCTTTCCCTGCTTGTTGGCGTATGCGCGTCGGCAGTCGCAACTCCCGCCTTCGCACAGTCTGCTGGTGGATCGGCAGATACCGAAGAAATCATCGTCACAGCGCAGCGTCAGTCGGAACGCCTGCAGGACGTTCCGATCGCGGTGAGCGCGTTTACGCCAGAGGCGCTGGACAAGCAGCAGATCAAGAACACCAGCGATCTGGGCACCTCCATTTACCGCTGGCCAAACCGGCATGGTGATGATTCACTCGTCCCGTGGAGCGGGAGCGAACGATGCGGCAATCGGGGCTTTTCGGGTTATC
>Ga0310344_10000154_pt1 | contig 56029 bp, 44 predicted proteins | sample HC15DNA20200_MG_FD_203801 | JGI IMG/M metagenome (GOLD analysis project Ga0310344, IMG submission 203801) | Marine microbial communities from station ALOHA, North Pacific Subtropical Gyre - HC15-DNA-20-200_MG | ecosystem: Environmental > Aquatic > Marine > Oceanic | place: Pacific Ocean: North... | reverse complement strand
TGAGCACGCCGCAGTGCACGAAGACCACCGCCCCGGCGGCTGCCGCTGCCGCAAATACACGGTCGACCGCCTCGTCGTCGAGCGGGTAGCCGTGGAGAGCTGGAAACAGGCAGACGCATCGCAGTCGCTCGTCTTCGAGCGCCGTCCGGATCCGGACATCGGCATCCGGCGCGACCGGGTTGAACATCGTCATCCCCACCAGTCTGCCGGGATGTCGGCGGACGGCGGTCCCGACCGACGCTTCGTCCCCGGGAAGGCTAGCCATAACCGCGGCGCGGCCGACTTCCTGGGCATCAAGCGTTTGCACCCACCGGTCGGCCAGTGCCTCTGGTGAACCAGGAGCGTCCCACCCGAGCCGCTCGGGGAGCGTGGTGGAGGCGTCGTCTTCCGCCGGCGAGAGCTGGCCGCCGAGGATCTCGAAGAAACGGGTCGAGAAGAAGTGACAGTGGACGTCGTTGATCATGGACGCGTGCTGGGGATGCTACGGGTGGTGCGCCGCTCGTGCAGTATACTGGCTCCTCCGCAAACGCACGGAGCTACAGACCATGTCAGGTGTCAAGGTCGGTCGCAACGATCCCTGCCCCTGTGGCAGCGGCAAGAAGTACAAGCAGTGCTGCGAGAAGAAGGCCTCGGCGCTGAGCTCCACCGCGTGGCTCACGATCGTGGGCGTCGCGATCGCCGCCCTGGTCGTTTTGGTCATGAGCTTCACCACCGACACCGCGGTGACCAACGCCGCCTGTCCTCCCGGACAGGTCTGGTCGGTGGACCACGGACACTGTCACTGAGGCAGGCGCGGCACATGTCGCCTGCCGGACAACTACAGGCTCCGAGCTTCAGGCGCTCGGAACATCATCCTGCAGGCGTTGCCCTTTTCGAGTGCCTGTAGCCTCACATTACAGATCTCCCATGCACTACATCCGCCTCGGTACCACCGGTCTGAAGGTTTCGCCTCTCTGTCTCGGCATGATGACTTATGGGTCGTCGAGCTGGCGCGAGTGGGTGCTGCCTGAGGAGGACGGACGACGGTTCTTTAAACAGGCGCTCGACCACGGCATCAACTTCTTCGACACCGCCGACATGTATTCGATTGGGGTGAGCGAGGAGATCCTGGGTCGAGCCGTCAAGGACATGACCCGTCGCGACCAGGTGGTGATCGCGACTAAGGTGCATTTTCCGATGGGAGACGGTCCGAACGACCGAGGGCTCTCCCGGAAGCATCTGTTCGACTCCATCGATGCGTCACTGCGTCGACTGGGCACCGACCACATCGACCTCTATCAGATTCACCGACTCGATCCGGACACCCCGCTCGAGGAGACCCTCGATGCACTTAACGACATCGTGCGGTCGGGCAAGGTCCGCTATCTCGGTGCGTCGAGCATGTATGCGTGGCAGTTCGCGCGAGCGCTGTATCTGGCCGACAAGCACGGGTGGGCTCGGTTCGTTACCATGCAAAACCACTACAACCTGATCTATCGCGAGGAAGAGCGGGAGATGCTGCCTCTGTGCTTGGCGGAAGGGGTAGGGGTGATTCCCTGGAGTCCGCTGGCCCGTGGATTCCTGGCAGGCAGCCGAGCGAAGGGTGAGGACTCGGGTGGCGCGACCAGCCGGGCTAAGACCGATGACTTCGCCCGTAAACTGTACTTCGCCGACAGCGATTTCGACGTGCTCGACGCGGTTAAGGCGCTTGCCGAGAAGCGCGGCGTCACGCTGGCCCAGATCGCGCTCGCGTGGATCGTCCGCCAGCCCTCGGTGACGGCGCCGATCGTGGGAGTCTCCAAGCCGGAGCAGCTCGATCAGCTGGTTGCCGCACTCGACATCGAACTTGACGATGAGGAGTGCGAGGCGCTGGAGTCGCCCTATCAACCGCACCCTGTGCTAGGGCACTAGACCATTTGATGATGCTTCGAGTCGATTCATTCCGCGGTCAAAGACCTCTCGGACTTCCGCCGTCACCTGTTCATAGCGCCGCTTAAGCGTTTCTCCCGTCGGGGGCGGTATGCCCATGCGTACGCCAAGGACCGCAAGACGCGCCGGGTCGGTGGACAAAGTAGACGCCCCGGCGTCAGCTTCGATCCGGAGTCTGGTCTCCAGCGTGCGGAGGAAGGCGTGGCCGTTCCGCAGCCGCGTCGCATCATCGGTATCGAGAAGTGACGTTGGCGGCAGGTCTGCTAGTAGGCGGCGGGTGCCGGCCACTCGCCACTCCGGCGCCCGTTCTCCATGTCTGATCTGCAGCAGCTGCATCAGAAAGTCGATGTCTGAGAGACCGCCGTGACCGACCTTCAGGTGAAAACGGTTCTTCGCATGTTCCTTGCCGAGCTCGTTCTCCATCCGGCTGCGAATGTGGCAGGCGTATTCGGGCAGAGAGTCGTCCCACCCTTGGTAGACGAAGTCGCTGACTACCCGGGTGACATCCTTGGCGAGGTCCTCTGAGCCGGTCAGCACCCGGTATCTGGTCCACGCCAGACGCTCCCACCGCTCGGCCCGTTCGGTGAGATAGCTTTCGAACTTGTCCAGGGGCATGGCTAGCGGCCCCTTCTTTCCGTCCGGCCGGAGCCGGGTGTCGAGCTCGTAGGCGATGCCGGCCTGAGTGGGTTGTTCGAGGAAGCGATACAGCTTTTTGACCGTCGCCTCCGCGCGAGTGAACAGCGCACCGTCGTTTGGTGCGCCCCGATAGAGGAAGACTAGGTCGAGATCCGAGTGCACGGTCAGCTCTAATCCGCCGAGCTTACCCAGCGCCACCACGAGCCATTCGTCGTCGTCCCGCGTCGCTTCATCGTCCAGCAGCCAACGCAGGCCGTGGCTGACGCAGCTGTCGGCCAGTCCCGAGAGCTTCTCCTGCAGAGCTCCCAGGTCGCCTCCATCCAGCCACTCGACCATGATCTTGAATTCTTCGATGCGCCGGAGTCGGCGAACGCGGTCCGCGCGGACCGCGGGTGCTTCGCCGGCCGACGCCCTGAGCTCCTTCTCCCAGCCCTCCTGCTGTGTCGCGAAGTCCGGCGCCGCCTGTACGATTGCATCCAGCATCTCGGGGTGACGGGATAGCCGGTCGGCGAACAGGTCGCCGTTGTCGAGGAGCGTTGCCAGCTTGTCTCGGAGAGGCGCCGACTCGAGCAGCGTCCGAAAGAGCGCGCCTGATGCGCCTGAGCCAGAGACGATTCGTTCGAGCCGATTGAGAATGCGCTCCGGCTCTGCCCGCGTGAGGAGTGCCGGCAGGACGGAGCCCACGAGATTCGACAGCAGGTTCCTGGTGGTAGAGCGCGACTGCACGAGCGACGGCACCTCATCGAGCGCCCGGATCTGGGTCAGAATCGCGTCCGGGTCGCGGAACCCGAGTCCGTGGAGATAGCCGGTCGTGTCGTCGTCAGAGATTTCGCCGCTCAGCCAGCGGAAGACGAGCCGGCCGGCATCCTCCTCCTCCGGCTCTGGGGCCAGCAGGTCGGCATAGATGGTATGCACCTGGTTGCGGTGATGAGCCAGCGTTTCTTCCAGTTTGCCGGCCGATTCGAACCCCATACGGCGGGCGCTCAGGTCGAGCATCTCGCCGTCCGCATCCAGGGTGTGCGTCTGGCTTTGGTGGACGATCTGCAGCCTATGCTCCACCATCCGGAGGAAGCGGTAGGCTTCGTCCAGCTGCCGGTGCACGTCGGCGTCGAGGATGTCCTGTTCGAGCAGGGCGGCGAGCGCCCGCAGGGTCGTGGGGGACCGTACGGCCTCGTGCTCGGCGCCGTAGGTTACCTGCAAAATTTGTGTGAAGAGCTCGATCTCGCGGATGCCGCCCCGGCCCACCTTCACGTCCCTGTCGCCATCACCGGCCTGCTCGGCGCGCCGCTTGTAGCGCGCGATCTCTTCGAACGCCGCGTGGTCGAGGTAGCGCCGGTAGACGAATGGCCTGACCAGATCCATGAAGTCGGCGCCAAGTTCGGTGTCGCCCGCGACCGGTCGGGCTTTGATAAGCGCGAACCGCTCAAAGGTTTCACCCATCGAGTCGTAGTAATGGCTGTACTGCTTCAGCGTGCAGGTCACATCGCCGTGCCGTCCCATCGGCCGCAGCCGAAGGTCGACGCGATACAGATAGCTCTCGTCGGTGTGATCGCCGAGCGTCTTGGTCAGACGGCGGGCGAGTTTGTGAAAAAGCTCGTGGTGTGCTGGGACGCTCGGATCGTCTGGCTCGTACACATAGATGAGGTCGATATCCGAGCTGTAGTTCAGCTCGAGGCCGCCCAGCTTACCCATCGCGATGACGGCGAAGCGACCCGGCATCGCAAGGAGCGACTCGGTTGACGCGAGGTCCGTGCTCAAGAGCTTCAGCACCCCGTCGATCACCACATCGGCTAGCAATGACAGCTGCGCAGTGGCGGTAGGTATGTCGCTCACCCCAAGCAGATCCCGGGCGGCGATGCCGAGATACTCGCGTCGCCTAAAGCGCTTGATCGCCTCGATCCTGGCGTCGGTCCTGAGGTTACTCGATAGCACCTGCTGCAGGCCGTTCCGCAGATCGATCAGGTCAGGGGCTGGCCGCTTGAGCGAGAGTTGCAGCCAGTGGAAGAACTCGGGGTTCCGGATCAACACTTCTCCGAGCGATGGAGAGGCGCCGAAGAGTGCCGCCAAAATCTCGGCGGCTCGCGGATCGTCCTTGAGGTAGCCGAGAAAGCCGCTGATCGGAGTCCGCGTCACGAGGTAGCGCGTGACCCCGACCAGCGCTCCGTCTGGGTCGGCAGAATTGGTTAGCGCGTCGATAAGTACATCGGCGACTTCACCCAGCGCCAGCCGCGTCGGTAGGTCCTGGGCCAGTGCCTGAAGATGCTCGTCGGCCGCCTTCGGATCGGCGAACCCGCGTGCGGCAAGATATGCTTCCGCACCTGCCTCGGTCAGATCTTTGGAGAGAAAGAGGTCCCGGGCCGTGGTAGCCGAGTCTGACGTCATCCCGGGTATGCAGAAAAGCGAAGGGGTGACCAGATGGCCACCCCTTCGTCAGGCGCCTAAAACGTGAAACTAGAGCGTCGGCGCACAAGCGGCCTAGATGTCGAAGTACATCGCAAACTCCCACGGATGCGGCCGCAGGCGGATCGCGTCGACTTCACCGCGCTTGTAGTCGATCCATGTATCCACTAGATCCTGGGTGAAGACATCGCCCTTCAGCAGGAACTCGTGGTCTGCCGCCAGCGCGTCGAGAGACTCCTCGAGGCTGCCAGGGGTACTCTCGATCTTGGCCAGATCCTCGGCCGGCAGATCGTAGAGGTCCTTGTCGAGTGGTCCCGGCGGGGTGATCTTGTTCTGGATCCCGTCGAGGCCGGCCATCAGCAGCGCGCTGAACGCCAGATACCCGTTGCAGGTCGGATCCGGGAACCTGGTCTCGATCCGCTTCGCCTTCTCGCTGCCGGAGTAGACCGGAATCCTGACGGCTGCGCTGCGGTTCCGCATCGAGTAGATGAGGTTGATCGGCGCTTCGTAGCCAGGTACCAGACGGCGATACGAGTTGGTGGTCGGGTTGCAGAAGGCAAGCAGGGCGGGTGCGTGCTTCAAGATGCCGCCGATGTAGTAGAGGGCGTTCTTGCTGAGCCCGGCATAGGTGCCCGCCTCGAAAAACGTGTTCGAGCCATCCTTCCAGAGGCTCTGGTGCACGTGCATGCCCGAGCCGTTGTCCTGGAAGATCGGCTTCGGCATCAGCGTGACGGCCTTACCGTGACGCCGAGCCACGTTCTTGACCACGTACTTGTACTTGAGCAGCTTGTCGCCCATGCTGACCAGCGAGTCGAACCGCATGTCGATCTCGGACTGGCCCGCGGTGCCGACCTCGTGGTGGTGCACCTCGATTTCGACACCCACCTTCTCGAGTTCGAGCATCATCTCGGTCCGCAAGTCCTGATGGCTGTCCATCGGTGGAACCGGGAAGTAGCCCTCCTTGTATCTTGGCTTGTAGCCGAGGTTGCGTGAGTTGCCGGCCGAGTCAGGGTTCTCCACGCGTCCGCTGTTCCAGAAACCCTCGGCCGAGTCGACGTGGTAGAAGCCTTCCTGATGGGTCTGGCCGAAGCGCACGTCGTCAAAGATGAAGAACTCCGGCTCGGGACCGAAATAGGCGGTATCGGCGATGCCAGTGCTCTTGAGGTAGGCTTCGGCCTTCTGGGCCACATACCGCGGGTCACGCGAGTACGACTCACCGGTGATGGGGTCCTTGATGGTGCAGATGATATTCAGCGTGGGCGCTTCCATGAAGGGGTCGACAAAAGCCGTCGACGCATCCGGGAAGAGCAGCATGTCGCTCTCTTGAATTGCCTTAAATCCTCGAATACTCGAACCGTCGAACCCTGCGCCCTCCTCGAAGACGTCAGCTTCGAACTCTTTGGCTGAGATCGTGAAGTGCTGCCAGAGCCCGGGCAGGTCGATGAATCGTAGGTCGATCGCTTGGATCCCCTGATCCTTGATCAATGCCATCACGTCGCTAGGTGTCATCGGCGTTCCTCCTTTTCGTCCCTTCAGTTAGTGACTCGTGTGTCGGCGTCGCGGTCGGGCTAGAGCCGCTTGGCGATGCCGGTGTGTCGGTGCGTTCTCACACTACGTCGCGTTCCCCGGTTCGGATGTTCCGACTCTCTTCCACCGGGAGCACGAAGACCCGTCCGTCGCCGATCTCGCCGGTCCGGGCCGCCTCGGAGATGGCCTCGATGACGTCTTCCACCATGTCGTCGGGAACCACCGTCTCGATTCTCATTTTGGGGAGTAGCGAGACCTCATACTCACGTCCCCGATACATCGCTGAATGGCCACGCTGTCGGCCGTGACCACGTACCTCGGACACGGTCATACCTGCCGCGCTGCAGCTCGCCAGCGCCTCCTTTACCGCGTCGACCTTGTTGGGTCGCACAATCGCTTTGACCAGCTTCACTCGACCAGCGCCTCCTCGAGGTCGGTGCGCAGGTCCTGTTCCATTTCGGGCGAGAGCTTGGCGCCGTTCCGCGTGAGGTGGAACACGTCGATGGCTCGGTCGCCTTCGGTCGAGATCAACACCAGGTCGATGTCGCACCCGTGCTCGGAGATAACTCGGCTGATCCGGTGGAGCAGACCCCACTGGTTGGAGCCGCCGATTTCCAGCACGGTGTAGCGATCCGAGTAGTGATGATCGAAGTGAACCAGCGTGCGCACCGGCGGGCGCCCTCGTCGACCGCGTGAGCCAGCCTCTCGACCCTTGAGCATCGACGCCAGGTCGGTTTCGCCTGTGACTACGTCCTGCAGCAGTCGGGTCAGCTCAGAGGAACCGGCTTCGTTCAACGCCAGGAACCGGTCGGCATCCACGAAGCGGAACAGATCTAACACGACGTTCTGGCTGTTGCTCATGGCCTGACCACGGAGGATGTCCATGCCGAAGTAGGAGAGTACGCCGCAGATATTCGAGAAGATGCGTGGTCGGTCCTTGGTGGCCACGCTGAGTTCCCAGACGTCGTCCTGCCGGTCAAGGTGGAGTCGAACCTCTTCGGGTTCAAGGTCTTGCGACAACCGGACGTGGTCGTAAATGGTCCGGGGGTCGACCAGCCGCAGGTAACGCTGAGGTAGGCCTGCGAGGAAGTCGGTGATCTGCTGCTCCGAGATCTCGGGAGGTCGATGCGCCTTGATGTCAGCCAGATTCGGCTGACCCGTGGCGATCACCTCGTCACCGTAGCCTAGCGTTAAGTGATTGTACGTGTCGACGTAGAGCCGCCACAGCAGCTCCTCCTTCCAGGGCGTCAGCGTGTCCGGGCTTACCGCCTGGATGTCGGCCAGCGTCAGCAGGCAGAGCATCTTGAGGCGCTCTTCGGTCCCTACCAGTCGGGCGAATTGCCTGGCCACTTCCGGATCTTCGTTGTCGCGACGAAACGCCGCTACCGACATCTGGAGGTGGTGGCGGATAAGGAACTCGACGGTCCGGATCGACTCGGGTGAGATCCGCAGCCTCCGGAGTGGCCCGACGACCATCCGCACACTCTCTTCGGCGTGGTTCTTGTTCGTCCATTTGCCCACGTCGTGGAACATGAGTGCCAGCACGATCAGCTCTGGCTCCCTCAGCTCAGCGAGCAGGCTGGCGAACCGCTGGCGACGCGTAGACTCGGGGTCGGCCAGATCGGAGAGATTCCGGATGGTCAGGAGTGTGTGTTCGTCGACGGTGTATTTGTGGTAAAAATCGCGGATCACGCGACAGTAAATCTTCCGGAACTCCGGGAACATCCGTCCCAGGAGTCCGTTCTCGTGCATCTCCGAGAGCCGGCCATAGAGCCCGGCCTGCGGCGTTAGAAAATGCAGAAACTGGTCGCGTTCATCGGTACCGTGGAAGAATTCCTCTGAGGTGTACCGGTCCCCGTGACGCTCGACGAACGCCAGGGTATCTGGTGCTACCGCGCAGCCTTCGTCGATGGCCGTCTGAAAGAGACGCAGCCAGCTCTGCGGACGGAGAGATGCCCGTACGGTGTCAATGAAGCTGACGCCATCGGGTCCCCGTTGGAGGTTGTCTCCAACCTCTCTGATTTCGACCTCTTCAGTCGATGGGCGGGTTTCGGCCAGTGCCGCGGACAGGATGCGGGCGATGATCCGGGCATGGTGGAAGTAAACGCTCATCAGCGCTTCCACCTGGGTGCGTTCTTCGCTGCCGGGTGAGCTGAACCGGTCCGCCACGGTGACTTGATGCTCATGGCTGAGACCGTTCAGGTTTCGGCGGTTCTCGAGGTGCAGCAGCGAACGGATCCGCAAGAAGAACTCTTCGGCCTCGTCCAGCGCCTCGTCGAGGCGGCCGGCGGTCAGCGGGACCGCGCGCCCCGTTTCGGGCTGGGTTAGCTCCGCCAGCGTTCGGATGGCGTTGATGTCGCGGAGCGCGCCCGGCGCTTCCTTGATGTCCGGTTCGAGCTGGTAGATGGTGGAGTTAAACGTGTGGTGACGGTCCGCGACCAGCTGGCAGAGCGCGTCGACCGTTGGCTGACGCCAGGCCGACCTCGGACTGAGCACCTCTTGGGTGAACCCGTCAAATAGGGAAGCCTCGCCTGCAAGAAACCGAGCGTTGGTTACAGCGGTCAGAAACTCCGGGTTGTCAACTTCCGGCTGTTCCAGTTCTGACAGCTGCCGGATCTGATGACCCACAGCTAACCCGAGATCCCAGAGTGGGTGGAGAAGGGCTTTAACGATCCGCTCTTCCGATGCCTCGATGGGGCCACCAAAGAGAATCAGCAGGTCAATATCCGAGTGCAGACAGAGCTGGCAACGGCCATAGCCGCCGATCGCGATGAGCGCGACCGGCGTGTCCGTTTCCGAGGTGGCATCGGCGTAGATCCGCCCCAGAAGCACGTCCATTTCAGCGGAGAACGTTTCCGATTCCACAGCGCCGCCTCTCGCCTCCCGGCTCGCCGATCTGAATCGGTCACGGGCTACGGCCAGAGAATCAGCCAGGCTGGGCTGCGCGGCGTCGGTGGCAAGCTCGTTCGTCATTGCGGGGGCAGGCTTCAGTAAGAGATACCGACACCGAGCGTCGCCACCGGCTGTAACTTGTCGCCGTTATTCACAGGCGTGAGTCCGTCGCCGAGAGAGAGCAGGTGAATGCCGGCAGTCAGATCCCAGCTGCCGTAGGCATCCCCGACCGGGATCGAGGTGCTGCCGACCACGCCCAGCGAGACGAACCCGAAGGCGCGGTCGTCGCCCGGACTGGCCTCGTAGTAATCGCTCATGCTCAGACCGAGGGTGACTGGCACGGTCAGCGAAACTGGAACCACCGTCTTGAACGTATAGCCTGGTTCGACGCCTATCTCGAAATACACGCCCTCGCTCCCGCCGCCGTCCGCTTGTCCGTCGAGCTCGATCGCCATCAACACGTGTGGAGACAGAGCGAGACTGCTGAGCAAGGCGCTGTCGTCGACCGTCAGGTTGAGCGCCAGCTCCTTGACGGTGCCAAACGCATCGTTCGGGCTGAGGTAGGAGGTGTAGGTGACGCCAAAATCCAAGTTGTCGACCCCGAAACCGACTCCCGCGTAGAAGTCCGACTCGTACCAGGCGCCCACATTGACGGCGGGGCCGTCGGTGCCGGTTGGACCGGAGTGCAGGCTGTTCCACTGGCCGATGTTCAGGGAGACGCTGTTGAGCCCCTGCGTGCCGTCGAACAGGTTGATTGAGACGTCGAAGTACGGCTGGATGACGACACCCTGGCGTTCCTGCAGGATGCCGCGGAAAAAGTAGGCGTGGCTGAAGTCCGTGCCGGTCGAGAACGACAGCTTACCGTTGTTAGCCTGGGCGTGCGCGCTGCTCGCCAGGCTCCCCCAGGCCAGTGTCATCACGGCGATGGTGACCAGGGCGTGTCGCACAGGTCGCCGATCCGCTGTCATGTACGTGCCTCCTTAGGTGTCCGATGTTGCCCGACTGAACGAAATATCTTACCAGAGGAGGGGGAAGTCGGCATCGCCGCACGGCGCCGTGTGTGCGGCGTGCGGCGATGCCGAGCTGTAGAGCCCGCAAGGGATCGACGTGTCGACCGTCAGAGGCCGTTCTAGTTGAGGTCGAAGGTCTTGCCGACCCCAAAGACCAGGGTGACGCCGGGCGTCGGGGCGAAGGCATTGTCGACCAGGCCGGACAACGTTGAGTCGTTCACGATGCCCGAAATGCTCCAGTCCATATCGCCCGCGCTGAACCCGTAGCCCACTTCGCCATAGGTCCCGTCGAAGTCCCCACCGAAGGTGCCCACCGTGGCGCTGAATCCTTCGTGCCCGGCGGAGATGCCGAGGAACGAGTAGTTCTGTGCGCCAAACCCGAAGTTCTCATATTGGCCAACCGAAAACTCGACGCTCAGGGGGCCGGCCCCGGCATTGAAGTTGGCTTCCTGGTAGGTGTCGTCGAATTCCCCAGTGTAGAAGTAGCCGGTGTAGCCGACACTGATGTTAAAGGTGTCGTTGCCACCGCCCACGGCGGCGTAGAGGTCGACCTCGGCGCCGTCGCCCACATCGGCTGCCCAGGTTCCGGCCGAGAACAGCCCGGCGCTGAGGTCCAGCCCGGCACTGGCCGACGAGGTCTTCTGGAGGATTCCCCGGTAGAAGTACTGGCTGACCCAGCCGGCATTGGCCGAGACGCTGACATCCTGGGCGGCGGCGGTGCCGCCGAGCAGGCCGAAGGCAAGGGCCGCGGTCAGTGCGACCCGGGTCAAGCGAGAGTGCAGTGTGCGTGACATCATGTGTGGACTCCTCCTCGAGTTAAAGATCTGTGCCTTGAGTGCCATTGCTATGAATGTGTGATCGAGAAGCCGCCGTAAGACTCCATGCCGTGCTCGGCGACATCCAGCCCGATCCGTTCTTCTTCGGGGTCGACGCGGATTCCCATCGTGGCCTTCAGCGCCAGGAAGATGATGAATGCCGCGACGAAGCAGAACGCGCCGTAGGCCGCCACCCCGATGAGCTGGGTGACGAACGAGTGTTCGGGGTTGGTGCTAAAGAGGCCGACCGCCAAGGTGCCCCAGATGCCGCACACGAGGTGGACCGACAGAGCACCGACCGGGTCGTCGATCTTGGCGCGGTCGAAGGCCAGCACCGACAGCACCACGATGACGCCGGCGACCAAGCCGATGAGGATTGACGCGTTGACCGACACCGTGTCGGCACCGGCGGTGATTCCGACCAGGCCGGCTAGCGACCCGTTCAACACCATGCTAAGGTCCGGCTTTTTCTGGAACGTCCAGGATGCGCCCATGGCGCCGACGATGCCCCCGGCCGCGGCCAGTGACGTGGTGACGAAGACGAGCGAGACCAACTCGGGGTCCGCGCTTAGCACCGAGCCTCCGTTAAACCCGTACCAGCCGAGCCACAGCAGGAAGACACCGATCGTAGCGAGCGGCATGCTGTGCCCCGCCACTGGTCGGATTTTTCCGTCAGCGAGGTACTTGCCGATCCGCGGTCCCAGCACGATGATGCCGGCCAGGGCGGCCCAGCCGCCGACCGAGTGCACCAAGGTGGAGCCTGCGAAGTCATAAAAGCCCATCTGGTCCAGCCAACCCGCACCCCACTTCCAGGATCCGGCGATCGGATAGATGAAGGCCACGTAGATGGTGGTGAAGACCATGAACGCCCCGAGCTTGATCCGCTCGGCCACGGCACCGGAGACGATCGTGGCCGCGGTGGCGGCGAACATCCCCTGGAAAATGAAGTCTGTCCAGTAGGTGTAGGCGCCGTCAGCGTAGGCGACGGTGTTTCCTTCGGGGCCCGGATCCAGGCCCATACCGGCGAATCCGAAGAACTGTCCGATCGAGAAGTCGCCCGGATACATCAGATTGAAACCGACAAACGCGTAGGTCAGCAGCCCGATGGCGATGATCGACGTGTTCTTGAACAGGATGTTTACCGTGTTCTTGGCGCGCGTCAGCCCCGATTCCAGGCAGGCAAAGCCAAGATGCATGATGAACACCAGGAAGGTGGCCACGAGCATCCAGGTGTTGTTGACGGTGAACATTTCTTGCGAGACGTCCTGGGCGCTGGCCAAAGCCGGGGCCAGCAAGAGCGCCGGCAGCATTAGTGCAATCCGTCGTCCGGTAGAGTGAAGGCGTGTCTTGCTCATGTGATTTGTCTCCTCGGATGCACGCGGCTAGAGTGCTTCGTCTCCGGCCTCGCCGGTGCGGATCCGGATGGCCTGCCCCATGTCGCTGACGAAGACCTTGCCGTCTCCGATCGAGCCGGTGCGGGCCGCCCGTGTAATGGCTGCGGTGGCAGCCTCGACGAGGTCATCGGCGACCACGGTTTCGAGCTTCATCTTCGGGACGAAGTCGACTGTGTACTCCGCCCCCCGGTAGATCTCGGTATGCCCCTTCTGCCGACCGAATCCCTTCACCTCGGTCACAGTGAGACCTTGCACGCCCGCCTTGGCGAGTTCGTCTCGGACATCGTCCAGCACGTGCGGCTTGATAATGGCGCTGATGAGCTTCATGTCCAATCTCCTGCCGGCCCGCCGATGAGGCGGCCTCTCTGTCCTGTGGCCTTGTCTGGCCAGTCGAACTATCGATAACCCTTTTGTTAAGCAAGGCCGGGGCCAGATCTGGCACGGACCGGAAGATCGCAGAAAAACCCAGTTCTTATAGGGGTTTCTTGCGGTGGTCTTTTCTGTGGAGTGGCTTGGGATCGACGAGTTTGTCGAAGGCCAGTCGCAGATCCTACGGTTGTGTGGATTTGGCGGCAGGCGGTCGCCGTGAGCGAGCGCGACGTCAGTCCCTGTACCGCGAGCAGTCGATGCCGTACTTCTTGACCTTGTAGCTGATGATCCGCTCGGTCGACTGAAGCAGGGTCGCGGCACGAACCCGGTTGCCGCGCGTCGACTTCAGCGCGTCCGCGATCAGGTCCTTCTCGTAGGCCTCGACTGCGTCGCCCAGTGACTGGCTCATCACCGTGCCCGACGCTTCACCCGTCTGCAGGGAGGGGGGCAGGTCGTGGGAGTGAATCACACTGCCGTCGCAAACGAGCACGGCTCGCTCGATCGCGTTCTCAAGCTCGCGGACATTGCCGGGCCAGTGATAAGACATCAGCATGTCGATGGCCGGTGTCGAGATTCGCTTGACGCTGTTGCCATGATCGATCGCGTAGCGCTCGAGAAAGTGGTCGGCCAGTAACAGTACGTCAGTTTTTCGCTCGCGTAGCGGTGGCACGAAGATCGCGAAGACGTTCAAGCGATAGTGGAGATCCTCGCGGAACGTGCCCGCGGCCATGGCGCCCTCGACGTCGGCGTTCGTCGCCGCTATTAGACGGACGTCCACTTTGACCGGTTGCGTACCTCCCAGCCGTTCGAACTCCCGCTCCTGGAGGACCCGCAGTAGCTTGATCTGTGTCGAGGGGTTCAGATCGCCAATTTCGTCGAGGAACAGCGTGCCGCCCTCGGCGAGCTCGAACCGTCCCTTCTTGCGGCTTTGTGCCCCGGTGAACGCGCCCTTCTCGTAGCCGAACAGTTCGGATTCGATCAGCGAGTCCGGCAGCGCCGCGCAACTGACCTTCACGAACGGTTTCTTCGCGCGTTTCGAGTTGTAGTGGATGGCGTGGGCGATCAGCTCTTTACCCGTGCCAGACTCGCCACGCACGAGTACCGTGGTGTTGGCTCCAGCGACCTGAGAGACTTGGGCATAGACCTCCCGCATCGGACGGCTCGTGCCCACGATGTTGGCGAAGTCGTAGCGCTGCTGCAGCTCGCCCCGGAGGTGGACGTTCTCGTCCGCTAGACGTTTTCGCTCGGCATCTACCAGGTGGTTCACCCGGATGGCCTGGGCGATCATCGAGGCCGCTACGGCCAGGAACCGGACGTAGCCCTGGTAGTCTCGGCCCGTCTCGAACGGCAAGTCGATGCTGATGGCGCCCACCGGATCCTTGAGCGTCCGGATCGGGACGCAGATGAAGCTGATGTCCTTGCGCTCAAGGTTTTTTCGGCGGGCCCGGTTAAGAAACATCGGTTCCTTGCTGGCTCGGGGCACGATGACCGGCTTACTGCTCTCCACGACCCGGCCGGTGACGCCTTCACCGATCTTGTAGCGGGCCGACTGCCCGTCCGGTGTTAACCCTTCAGAGGCCTCGACGTGGAGAAGGTTGGTGTCTGGGTTCAGGAGCGTGATCGAGCTGCAAACCACACTGTCGCGACGGTCGAGCAGTTGGAGGACACGCTGGAGCGCGGCGCGCAAGCTCGAGGCGCCGGCGAGCGCCTCGTTAACTTCGGCTAGCGTCTTGAGCCGCGCCGCATCTTGGGAGAGTCGTTCTTTGGGCACTGGTCGTCAGCGTAATGCGATCTTCATCGAAGGACAGCACGGCCGTCCTTCGACAGGTTCGAGGGGCGCTAGGGTAGCGGCATCGGCAGGCGCGTTTCGCCCATCAGATACCGATCGATTCCAGCCGCCGCGCTACGACCCTCGGCGATAGCCCAGACAATCAGCGACTGCCCGCGCTGCATGTCACCGGCGGTGAAGACGCCATCCGCACTTGTCATCCAGTTGCGGTCACGCGAGACGTTCCCTCGGTCAGTAAGGTCCACACCCAGTTGGGTGAGCAGCCCCTCACGCTTTGGACCGAGGAAACCCATAGCTAGAAATACGAGGTCGACGTCCAGCTCGAACTCACTTCCTGCCACAGGGTCGAACGACATGCGACCGTCCCTACGGGTTATCTCGATCTCTACGGCGTGGAGCGTGGTGACCTCGCCGACGTCGTTCCCGGTGAAGCGTTGCGTTGACACGGAGTAGACCCGCTCGCCACCTTCCTCGTGAGCGCTCGAGACGCGGAAGATCTGCGGCCATTCGGGCCAGGGGTTGGCGTCGCTCCGGCTGTCCGGTGGCCGCGGCATCAGCTCGAACTGGTGGACCGACTGGGCGCCCTGCCGGTGTGCGGTGCCGAGGCAGTCGGCGCCGGTGTCGCCGCCACCGATGATGACCACGCGTTTCCCCTCGGCCGAGATGAACTCGTCGTTGCTGATGACGTCACCTTCGCACCTGCGGTTCTGCTGGGTCAGATACTCCATCGCGAAGTACACGCCCTTGAGCTCACGGCCAGGAACCGTGAGGTCGCGCGGTACTCCGGCCCCGCCGGCTAGCAGCGTGGCATCGAACTCGCTTTTGATGTCGCTCGCCGTGACGGTCTCGCCCACATCGGTGCTGGGCCGGAAGATCACACCCTCGGCTTCCAGGATGTCGAGGCGTCGGTTCAGGAACTGCTTCTCCATCTTGAACTCGGGGATGCCGTAGCGCAGGAGTCCGCCGATGCGGTCCGAGCGTTCGAACACCGTGACGAGGTGGCCCGCCTTGTTCAGCTGATCTGCGGCGGCCAGTCCCGCCGGCCCCGAGCCGATCACGGCCACGCGTTTGCCTGACCGTCGGGTGGGTGGTTCGGGCCGGATCCAGCCCTCCTCGAAGGCGCGTTCTACGATGGCCAGCTCGATCGATTTGATGGTGACGGCGTCCCGATCGATGGCCAGGACGCACGAGCCCTCGCACGGCGCAGGGCAGAGCCGACCCGTCCACTCTGGGAAGTTATTGGTCTTGTGGAGCCGGTTGATGGCTGGTTGCCACTTGGCGCGGTAGACGAGGTCGTTCCAGTCCGGGATCAAGTTCCCTAGGGGGCAACCTTCATGGCAGAACGGGATCCCGCAGTCCATGCACCGGGCACCCTGTGCTCGGAGGTCCGTGGTGGCATACGGCAGATAGACCTCGTGCCAGTCCTGCCGCCGCTCGTCGACGGGGCGACTCGGCGCCTTCTGCCGTTCGATTTCGATGAACCCTTTCAGCTTGCCCATGCTTCCCTTGACTAGTCCGCTCCGCTGCCAACGAGCTCCGCGAAGCCAGGTTCGCGCGATTCAGCTCGCGCCTTGGCTTCGGCCATCAGTACACGTTTGTAGTCCCGAGGCATGACCTTGACGAATTTCGTCGCCAGCGAGTTCCACTCCTCAAGCACGGTCCGACCGCGTCGGCTCAAGGTGTGGTCCACGTGGCGGGTTACAAGACGGTGGATCGACGCTGCGTCGTTGTCGTCGATCTGTTCGAGATCCACCATGCCGAGGTTGCACCGGCTGGCGAAGTTACCCCGTTCGTCGAGAACGTAGGCGATACCGCCGCTCATACCCGCCGCGAAGTTACGACCCGTCGAGCCCAGTACCACCACCCGTCCACCGGTCATGTACTCGCACCCATGGTCGCCGATCCCCTCGACCACCGCATGGACTCCGCTGTTTCTAACGCCGAACCGTTCGCCGGCCACGCCGTGCACGAACGCCTCACCTCCGGTACCGCCATACAGGGCGACGTTCCCGATGATGATGTTCTTCTCGGCCACGAAGGTGGAGTTGGCCGGTGGGAACACGGCTAGCCGGCCTCCCGACAGTCCTTTGCCAAAGTAGTCGTTGGCGTCTCCTTCAATGGTCAGGGTGACGCCCTGAGGTACGAAGGCGCCAAAACTCTGGCCAGCCGAGCCGGTGAAACGGATGTCGATCGTGCCGTCGGGCAGGCCATCGCGACCCCAGCGGCGGGTGATCTCCGACCCAAGCATGGTGCCCACCGTGCGATTCACGTTTCGGATCGGAATCGTGAACGATACCGGTGTGCGCTTATCGATCGCCGATCGGCACTTGTCGATCAATGTGTTGTCGAGCGCCTTGTCGAGGCCGTGGTCCTGTTCCCTGACGCACCGTCGTGCGACCGACTCCGGCATGTTTGGGTTGTGGAGAATCTGCGAGAGGTCCAGCCCCTTGGCCTTCCAGTGGTCGATGGCCTCGGCCGTTTCGATCCGATCCACCCGGCCGATCATCTCGTCCAGCGTCCGGAAGCCCATCGTGGCCATCAGCTCGCGCACTTCTTCGGCCACGAACCGGAAGTAGTTTTCAACGAACTCGGGCTTGCCGGTGAAGTGCTCGCGTAGCTTGGGATTCTGGGTGGCGATGCCCACCGGGCAGGTGTCCAGATGACACACGCGCATCATGATGCAGCCCGACACGACGAGTGGTGCGGTCGAGAAGCCGTACTCCTCGGCGCCGAGCAGGGCCGCGATCACAACGTCCCGGCCCGTCTTCATCTGACCGTCGGTTTGCACCACGATCCGGTCACGCAGCTGGTTTGTAACGAGGACCTGCTGCGTCTCGGCGAGGCCGAGCTCCCACGGCGCACCGGCGTGCTTGAGGCTGGTGAGTGGCGAGGCGCCGGTCCCGCCGTCGTGTCCCGAAATGAGCACTACGTCGGAATGCGCCTTGGCCACCCCGGCGGCCACGGTGCCCACGCCGACCTCGGCTACCAGCTTCACGTGGATCCTGGCGTCCTTGTTAGAGTTCTTCAGGTCATGGATCAGCTGCGCGAGGTCCTCGATCGAATAGATGTCGTGGTGCGGCGGCGGGGAGATCAGCGGGACGCCTGGCGTGGAATATCGCACCTGGGCGATCCAGGGATAGACCTTGTAACCGGGGAGCTGCCCCCCTTCTCCGGGCTTGGCGCCCTGCGCCATCTTGATCTGCAGATCGTCGGCGTTGACCAAATATTCGCTGGTCACTCCGAAACGTCCCGAGGCAACCTGCTTGATGGCACTCCGACGGTGGTCTCCATTAGCGTCCGGGGTGAAGCGGTCCGGATCCTCTCCGCCTTCGCCCGTATTTGACTTGGCGCCGAGCCGGTTCATCGCGATGGCGAGCGTCTCGTGGGCCTCGGCGCTGATCGAGCCGTAGGACATCGCGCCGGTCGAGAATCTTGGGAGGATCGCTTCGATCGGCTCCACTTCGTCGATCGGAATCGGCGTGTCTGCAGATTTGAGCTCGAAGAGTCCTCTGAGTGTCGCCCGCTGTTGGCTCTGGTCGTTGACCAGTTCGGCGTACTCCCGGTAGATCTCGTACTGGCCGGACTGGCTGGCGTGCTGCAGCTTGTAGACGGTTTCTGGATTGAACAGGTGGTATTCGCCGTCCCGGCGCCACTGGTACTCGCCACCACTGTCGAGCTCACCGTCGTCGGCGCCCCGGGTCGGAAACGCTCGCGCATGCCGCCGTTCAACTTCCGCCGCGACGGTCTCAATGCCGATACCCCCGATCCTGGACGCGGTCCAGGTGAAGTAGCGGTCGACAAACTGTTTGTCGAGTCCGACAGCCTCGAAGATCTGCGCGCCGCGGTAGCTCTGCAGGGTGGAGATCCCCATCTTGGACATCACCTTCAACACGCCCTTGGTCAGCGCCAGGATGTGATGTTGGATGCCCTGCGGGGGATCGATGTCTGTGACCTCGCCCTCGCAGATCAGGTCTTCGATCGTCTCGAATGCCAGGTAGGGGTTGACGGCGCCGGCGCCGTAGCCGAGCAGCAGCGCCATGTGGTGCGCTTCACGGGCCTCTCCAGACTCCACGATGAGTCCGCAGCGCGTCCGCGTGCCCTCGCGTACTAGGTGATGATGCACCCCGGCGGTGGCGAGCAGGCTCGGGATCGGCGCACGGTCGGCGTCGACCCCTCGGTCCGAGAGCACGAGCAGCGTCTTGCCCGCTTCGACCGCCGCGCTCGCCGAGCGACAGAGCTCGTCCATCGCCCGCTTGAGGCCTTCGGCTCCTTCACGGGGGTCGAACAGGATCGGCAGTGTGGTCGTCTGTAGCCCAGGGTCAGGATTGTGGCGGATTCTCGCCAGTTCGTCGTTGTCCAGAATCGGGTACTCAGCCCGAATCTGGTGACAGGAGTCCGGGGTCGGCTTGAGCAGGTTCCGCTCCGGTCCGAGGGTGGAGCTCATGTCCGTGACCAGCTCTTCCCGAATGGCGTCCAGGGGCGGGTTGGTGACCTGTGCGAAGAGCTGCTTGAAGTAGTCGTAGAGCAGACGTGGCCGGTCCGAGAGCACCGCCAGCGCAGTGTCTGTGCCCATCGACCCGATTGGTTCAATGCCCTTGGCGGCCATCGGTCCGAGCAGGATCCGCAGGTCCTCCTCTGTGTAGCCGAATGCCCGTTGTCGTCTGAGGATTGACTCATGGGCCTCGGGCGGCGTGTAGGGCGCGTCCGGCAGATCACCGAGTTGCACCAGGTGCGTGTCGAGCCACTCCTGATACGGGAACTCGGCGGCCAGATCCGACTTGATCTCCTCGTCGTCGATGATGCGGCCCTGAGCGGTGTCGACCAGGAAGATCCGACCCGGGTGCAGACGCTCCTTGACGAGGACGTTCTCAGGCGGAATGTCGAGTACTCCGACCTCTGACGCCATGACCACTAGGTCGTCCTTGGTGACGTAGTAGCGGGATGGGCGTAGACCGTTCCGGTCGAGAACCGCACCCACCACCGTCCCATCGGTGAAGGCGATCGAGGCAGGTCCGTCCCAGGGCTCCATCAGCGAGGCGTGGTACTCGTAGAATGCGCGCCGGTCCGGGGACATCGACTCGTGCTTGCGCCACGGTTCCGGAATCATCATGAGCACCGCGTGTGGCAATGAGCGGCCGGTCATGACCAGGAACTCGAGCACGTTGTCGAACGTGGCGGTGTCGCTCTGGCCCTCCCGGGCGACCGGGAACAGCTTCTGGAGGTCCTCTCCGAACAGGTCCGATTCGCAGAGTGCTTCACGGGCGCGCATCCAGTTGATGTTTCCGCGCAGGGTGTTGATCTCACCGTTGTGAGCGATGTAGCGATACGGGTGCGCTAGGGGCCAGGACGGGAACGTATTGGTGCTGAACCTGGAGTGAACGAGCGCCAGCGCCGATTCGAACTCCGGATCCATCAGGTCCGGGAACATGCCGGTCACCTGATCGGCGATCAGCATCCCCTTATAGACCACGGTTTGGGAGGAGAGGCTAGCTGCGTAGAACAGTCCTACCTCGCTCAGGCCGAGGGTCTGCACGTCGCGGGCCAGGCGCTTGCGGACGACGTAGAGCTTCCGCTCGAATCGCGCCTGGTCAGTGGGAGCGTCTGAGGCTGTCTCGCCGCGACCGATGAAGACCTGCCGGATGGTTGGTTCGCCCTGCCGAGCGGTGGCACCGAGCGCGCTGCCGTCGGTGGGGACGTCGCGCCACCCGAGCACAAAGAGTCCTTCCTCCAGCGCAATCCGAGTGAGGCGCTCCTCGATCGCGAGCCGTTCGTCCGACTTACGAGGGAGGAACAGCATGCCCACTCCGTAGGTACCCGGTTCAGGCAGTTCAAAGCCCAGCGCGGAGGTCTCGCGACGCAGGAAACGGTCCGGGATCTGCATCAGGATGCCGGCGCCGTCTCCCGTGTTTTCCTCACACCCGCAGGCGCCCCGATGCAGCAGGTTGACGCCTACCTCGAGCGCCTGCTCGACGAGTCGTCTGGATTTAACCCCCTTGATGTTCACGACGAACCCGACGCCGCAGGCGTCGTGCTCGTGACCGGGGTCATACAACCCGTACGGGCCAGGGGGCGCGACCGATCGTGTCTGGTTGGATCGACTCATTGCGTCGCTCCTCGGCCGGCCGACGCATGCGCGTCGCTACGGGGGGTGGCCTGTCGCTCGCTGGCATGGTGCCGGACGTTCGCTTGCGGTTGATGCAGCTCGGGCTTGACCGGTGGGGCGTCTGCATCCGCCTGTAACAGCTTGATGAACTCGGTGACGGCCGGGTTCAGCCGCCGATTCCGCCGATGCACGATGCTTAGCGGTCGAACTAGCGGAGGCTCGCCCGCTTTTAGCTCGAACGTCACCCTAAGCAGGGTGCCTCGCTCGACCTCTCGACGCAGCGTCGGTTCCGGTAGCACCGCGATCCCGGCGCCCTCGTCCACCGCTTGCTTGATGGTCTCGATGTTGTCGAACTCCGCCGTGATCTCTACTTCGACATCGTGACTTCGGAGGAACCGGTCGATCGCCCGTCGGGCCGGGAGCTCACGGTCGAACGCCACGAAGCGCTCGCCCTGCAGGTCTTCTGGGCGGAGCGCACCCTGAGTGGTGATCCGACGCGCCAGTGAGTGGCCCGGCGAACAGGCGATCACCATTAATTGCCGTTGCCAGGGAATCGCGGTCAGATCTCGACCGGGGGAGATGAACGACATTAGCCCGAGGTCGGACTGGTCGTTGAGCACCCGCTCACAGATCTCGTCCGGGTGCATGTACTCCAGGTCGACTCCGGCGCCGGGGACCAGCGTCCGGAACTGATCTACGTACTGACTGAGATGGTGAAGCCCGACCGAGTAGATGGCGGCCACGCGGACCGAGCGGCCTGAAGGCTTCTGCTGTCGGCGCACCGCGTCCTCGAGCTCGTGATAGCGCTCCACGATCTCCTGGCAGCCTTTGAAGAAGATCTTGCCTTCGGCGGTCAATTTCCAGGGCCGCTGCGATCGGTCAATCAACTCGGCCCCAAGGTGACGCTCGAGCTGCCGCACCGCCTGGCTGGCTGCGGACTGGCTCACGGAGTTGGCCATCGCACCGCGCGAGAAGCTCTGATGGCGCACGACGTCACAGAAAATGTTCAGCGTTTGGACGTGCATGGGACCGAACAATGTATCACACGAAGTCTAATATCCTGAAGACACAGCATAAGGAATACTGATTGTGGCGGGAAATCGACAGCACCAAGTGGATCCCGGTGAGCGATCCGCACCCACCCCGCCGCGACCACGATGACTAGTCGGCCTCAGGTGCTCGGGCGGAGCCGTGTTTCGGCGCGCATGCGCCCGTCGGTGGCCGTGTCGAAGAACGTCTCGAATTGACCGCGGATGCGGTCGAGCTTGGCCACCTCGGCGGCGTCCGCCTCGGTGTCCGGACTAACGATGTAGATGAAGGCCTGGCGGTGCACTTTATCCGACGTGTCGACCGACGGGAACCGCGGTCCTTCGATGTCGATCACGTCCTGGATCAGGACGTCCCGTCTGGTGCCGTTGAAGGTGACCCCGACCTGCGGGGCCGACGTGTTTATCTCGACGGGAATAACGTTGGTCGGTGACTCGACATAGAAGAATGCCGGGACCTCGGTGTCCCGGCGGAGGCCCATCGCGTACTGGTCCAGCGCACTGTAGCGCTCAACCGCCGCCACGGTTTCGAACATGCCGCCCCCCTTGTCCTCGATGTCGTTGCCTTCCATAACCGAGGCGTCCGAGTCGAAGAAGAAGCTCCAGTGGGCGTTAGCACGGCCGAGCAGGGCGGTCGACCGCTGTCGGTCCACGTCACTGAACTCGAAGAATGCTAGCCACCGGTGGCCGACCTCGTGTCCCAGTACGCCCATGGTGGTGTTCTCGCCCACAATCTTTTCGGAGAGGTCGTCGGAGTATTTGTCCAGCTGGCCCATGACCACGATGCTGCTGAGCGCCTGGCTGCGGAACTCTGGCGAGACCGGGAACGTCGGCTGGCCGAGTCCCTGGATGCTGTTGGCGACGGTGGTCTCGTAGGCGAACGCGCCACCGAAGACGAGCGGCCGGTCCCCAAAGATGATGATCTGGTCGTAGGCGTCAGGGTGTGTCTGGAAGAACTTCTGCGCCACGGCCACGATGTCAAGCTCCGACTCCTTAGAGAATCGCTCGCCGATCGCGCCGGTCGAGCCGGTGTTCGTCTCCGCCTGACTGAGATCGACCGCATGGAATGTTCCGGTACGTCCCGGAGACACGCCGACGATCGCGTCGAACAGCTCGATGCCTTTGTCGAACGCCATCTCGATCACGCCGTCGGTCAGCAGGCTCGCCTGTACCGTGGTCGTGGCGTTCATCCCGAAACCGGGGACACGGCACCAGGTAACCGTGGTCCGGTCGGCGAAGGTGGCTGCGAAGACCCCTCCGCTGACGCTTGGGTCGAGGTCGGCTAGGAAGGGGGAGAGCCGGGGTGGCCCAGAAAGTAATCGGGAGACGTTCCGAGGCGTGCTGGCGTTATCACCTTCCTCAAAGGTGAGGTTGCCATCCGAGTTGATGAAGAGTGACGAGTGGCTTTCGCCGAAGAACGGGAAGGTGAAGCCCATGGCGAGCGAACTGGTGTCGTCGTCGCCAAGCGTCACCCGGTCGCCAACGGGCGAGCGAAACGCGGCCGAGCTCGTTCGGGCCACGTCGTAGCCGCCGCTGTCGTTGGGTGTGAACCGAAGGCCGAGATCGTCCAGGTCGTAGGGGTTGAGGGCCCGGAACAGGTCGCCTTCGTCCTGGAGCACGGCGATGTCGCCGATATCCTCGGTCATCGCGTCGGGGCCCACCGGCGAGAGCTGTCCGTGGGCCAGGGCAGACCGGTGATTCCAGAGGCCGTCCAGCACGCCCCAAGGCGCATCCTGGTCTATGACGCCGGCCCACTTGTCGGGCCCTCCGGCTGATCGTGCCGCGGTGCGCAGCGCCACCGCGTCGCACGGGTTCGTGTTCGCCGTTGAGGTGCTGGTTGGTGTCTGTGGCGCCTGGGTATCGGAGCCGGAATCACACGCGTGTTGGACGCCGCCGGCCAGTACACCCGCCGTCACCATGGCCGTTTTCGTCCAGTAGATCACATCGTCGAATATGTCGACGCTCACCGTAGCCGTGCTTCCAGCAGGTCAAGGGCGGCATCCGAGTCGCTTGTGGCCAGTACGCTGAAGCGTTCCCGCTCATCGGTTTCCTGGGTTAGAGACCAATCATCGTCTGGTCCCATGGTGCCGAGCAGACGTTCGAACGCCGGCCTGAACGCCTCCATCGTCTCGCCACGGTTGGGTGCCCGCAGCCGGTCGTTAGCTAGGCATTCGAGCTGGTCTCCGTGGAAGCGGACGCGCCCGCCGAGAGTATCGTCCGTCTCGAGCAGTCTGCCAGCCTTCACGAGCGTCCGGGCCGCGGCATGAAGGCGGTCCGCCAACTCGCCCTCCTGATCGGCGCGCCTCGCGTACTGGATGCCGAGACGCCCGCCCGACTGTTCGATCGCGTAGTAACCCTCGTGGGCTGCCAGCAGGACACTGGGCCCGCTCGTCATGTGGGAGTAGTCGGCCACGTCAATGAGGAGTCCGTCCACGGCCGATGTCTGGATCCAACGATGGAACACGGGGATTACGTCTCGTGGATCGAGCACCGTTTCCTCGTCGAGAAAGATCTTGAGTGCGATGCGTTGTAAGGTCCCAATCCTCGCGGCTGCGTCTGTCACTGCACCCCCCCCGGTGAGGGCGCCGTACCGGCCTTGGGTGGGGAAGGCATAGACGCTAGGCGTGCCTGACAGGCGTGGGTCGCTTCGAGGAAGAGCTGCGCCTCCTCGATCAGCCGCCGCGCCGTATCGCGTTCGGTGGCAGGGCCCGGCTGTTCGTGTCTTCTGAACAGGTAGTTGGCGAACTTGCCCCTCGCGTACTTGTCGAAGAATACCTCGGTGTCGTAGAACCGGGTCCGGAACTCCATCACGATTTGTGTTGGTTCGTCGGAGATGTCGATAAACTCGGTCTTGATCAGCCCCTTGGCCGCCTGGAGCATCGCGCCGTACGCCAGCTGGTCGGCGCGCGCTGGGTCGTTCTCCTCGAGTGCGAGTTGCGCCTCGAAGACCTGGCTTTCGGCACCAGCCAGATCGAACTCGGTGAGCGAGACCACCTCTCCGGCGCATTCACCCACGCCCATGTCGCCGATGCCGAATTCGCGTGGGTCGCCCCAGTCGCGGAAGAAGTCAGGCCTCTCTTCCCGATCAGGAATCGCCATCAGGTCCTTCAGGGTCTCCTTCAGCGCTCGCTTGCCGATCCGGCTGGTAAAGTCATAGAAGGTCTCGTTCTCCAGACGTTCCTCCACGAAACGGCCGGTGATCCGCCGAACCACTTCTGGAATGTTCTTGGATGGGACCGCCCCGATGGCCAGGCCATAGCTTCCGCCGTTCTCAACCCACTTACCTCCCAGGAGTACCTGGAAGTGGGGCACCACGTGACCACTGGCGTGTCGACTGACCCCGTAAAAACCGAGGTCGCTGATGTGGTGCTGTCCGCAAGAGTTGAAGCAGCCGCTGACTTTGATCCGCAGGTTTCGTGCGGACTCGTCAAGGGAGCTCATCTGATCGATGAGCTGCCGCTCGAGTTCCGCGGCTAGTCCGCGCGACGACGCAATACCGAGCTTGCACGTATCGGTGCCTGGGCACGCCGTGATATCGGCAACGGTGCCAGCGCCCGGTTGCGCGAGGCCAATGGAGTCCAGCTCGCGGTGGAGCTCCGGCAGGTCCGCCTCCCGCACCCAACGCAGCACGATGTTCTGCTCGACCGTCGTTCGGATCGCGTCACCCACGAAGTGCCGGGCGAGGTCGGCCAGGCGTCGAAGCTGCCAACCAGACAGGTCGCCAAGTGGGAGCGTGATCGTGGCGACGACATAGCCTGGTTGCCGCTGGCGATAGACGTTGGTGTCTACCCAGGTCTGGAAGGCACCGGAGTTCGGCGCAGTTTCGAGCGGAGCGCCCGCATAGAGCGGCCGTTCGCCCTGTGCAGGCACGTCGTTCAGATAGGCGGACCACCGCTCATCAGGCGCAAGCGCGTCGCGCTCTTCCTTCACGAGGCGACGGAACTCGTCGATGCCCAGTTGGGCGACCAGGAACTTGATCCGCGCTCGGGCACGGTTGCGCTTCTCACCCAGCCTGGCGAAGACGCGTGAGATGGCTTGCAGCGTCGGCAGCACTTCTTCCTCGGTCAGGAAGGAGTCGAACAGCTTCGCTTCGTGCGGTACTGCGCCCAGGCCGCCGCCCACGTAAACCTCGAAGCCGCGTTCGATGGTCCCGTTGACCTCGCGCGTCACCGCAATGCCGCCAAAGTCGTGCATGTTGACGAGGCCGCAGGCGTGCTCTCGGCAGCCAGAGAAGGCGATCTTGAACTTTCTCCCGAAGTCCTGGGTATCGGGGTGTCCGAGGAGGAAATGCATGGACGCCTCGGCGTAGGGCGTGACGTCGAAGGTCTCGTCCCGGCAGACGCCGGATAACGGACAGGCCGTGACGTTGCGCACGGTGTTACCGCACGCTTCACGCGTGGTGATACCGACGGCAGCCAGTCGGCGCATCAGCTCCGGGGTGTCGTCGATGTGGACGAAGTGCAGCTGGATGTCCTGGCGGGTCGTGATGTGGCAGACGCCGTCCGAGTAATCCTCGGACAGATTGGCCAGGGTGTCCATCTGGTCCGCCGTCAGGCCGCCAAACGGGATCTTGATCCGCTGCATACCTGGAGCGTCCCAGACCGTGTCCGGCCCCTTGGTTTGCCCATCCGACGGAAACGGGAGCAGCTTCACGCCGGTCCCGTCGTTGCGCTGGCCGTTGTCGTAGCGTTGCCCATACGCTCCCCGCCGAAGTCTGGTTTCAGCGAACACCTTGTCGTCGATCTTGCCCTGGCGCTTCAGTGCAATCTGGTTCTCGTAGGTATCGATCTCTCTCCCGAGGTCGTCCGGGATCCGAGCGCCTAATGTGTCTTTCCAGTTCATGTCAGCCCTTTCCCTCGGCGGCCTGTGCCGCGTCGGTCGCCGGTGGACTGGCAAGTGCCGTCGCCAGGTCGACCACCGCCCCGATAATGATCGTCCCGGTGGCGTCTTCCGGATGTGGACTGGCTGTGCGCCCTAGTTGCTCCAGGCTGCCCGTCCAGGTATGCGCCACCGGGGTGGCGGCGTCAGAGGCGATGGCCACGCTCGTATCCGGAGGCCAGCCCCGGTCGAGCAGGCATCGCGCGATGGTCCGCCGCTGCGTCAGGCCCATCAGCACCACCACGGTGGCGCTGGCTGGCGCTAGTGATTCGAGTATCGGTGCGTAGCTGCTCTCATCGTGCCCGGAGACGACGACGAAGCCGGAGGCGAGCCCGCGATGGGTCACCGGGATACCGGCCAGCGCCGGCGCGGCGATCGCCGCGCTCACTCCCTGCACGACCTCGAACGGGATTCCCGCGGCGCGTAGCGCGAGGCCCTCTTCGCCACCGCGTCCTAGTACGAACGGGTCTCCTCCCTTGAGACGCACCACGTGGCGTCCCCGTCGCGCGGCACGGATCATCACCCGGATGATCGTGTTCTGGGGGACCGAGCGCCGTCCCGCGCGCTTGCCGACCGAGAAGCACTGGGCCCGGGAGGCGAGTTCGATCACCTCCGGCGAGACCAGGGCGTCGTAGAGCACCAACTCCGCGACTCGCAGGCGCTCGGCGGCGCCGAGCGTCAGCAGCGCGCGGTCGCCCGGTCCAGCGCCGACAAGCGAGACGAGTCCTCTGGAGCCGTTGGGTGTCATGGTCGTCGTTTGGCGCTGACGTATCGTTCGGGACACGTGTCAGTGCTGTCGATCTTTGTAGAGACCGGCCAGCGCGCGCAAGAGCAGGGGTCGGCGTTCGTCCATGGGGACCTCGTTCGCCATCCACTGTCTGCGCTGTTCCTGGGCCGTGGACAGCCACCGCGCCACTTCTTTTTCCGGGAGCAGCGCCTCGAGCGCCTGTCGAATCAGACCGGCAAGCGCCGGCGCCTGCCCGTCGGTCGAGATGGCCACCGTTACGCCTCCCCGCCGGACGACGCCCCCCAGGTAGACCGTGGCATTCGGGGGGTCGTCGACGGCGTTCACGAAGAGCTGCCGCGCCTCGGCCTCTCGTGCCACGTCTCGGTTTACTTCCGGAGGCGCCGCGGCCACTACCATCCACGCGTCATCGAGGTCGGTCGGCTGAAAGCGACGCTTGACGAGCTCGGCTTCTGCCGTTCGGATTTCAGGCACCATCTCTGGGGCGACGACAACTATATCCGCGCCGGCGTCCGTCAACGCGGCCAGCTTGGAGGCGGCGACGGGTCCCCCACCGACGACAAGTACCCGTCGCCCGGTCAGCTTCAGGAATGCCGGGAAGAGCGTGGTCGCACTCATGGCCGGTGTCCGAGGGCCGGGAGTGGGGCAGCGGAGAGAAAAACGGGATCAGACGGTTGAGCGGGCCTCCTGTGCTTCGCTCGACGTCGACGGCGGTTCGTGGAGGCCACATTCAGTCTTCGACGTTCCACGCCACCGGCCGGCCCGGTCGTCTTCTCCGGCGGCCACCCGGCCGGTGCAGGGAAGACAACCGATACTCGGGTAGCCCTGATCATGTAGCGGATTGTAGGGCACGTCGTGCCGCAGCAGGTGTCGCCAGGTGTCCTTCTTGGTCCACCGCACGAGCGGGTTGACCTTCTCGAGGCCGAACTTAGCGTCCATTTCCACGACGAGAGTGTTGGCGCGAGCCGCGGTCTGGTCCCGGCGAATGGCGGTGATCCAGGCGTCGACTCCCGCCAGTTGACTTTCCAGCGGGCTCACCTTCCGCTTGGCGCAGCACAGATCCGGCTCGCGCGTCCAAAGCTCCGGGCCATGCGCGGCCGCCTGCTCCTCGACGGTCTGCTCCGGTGACACGCGCCGGATCGTCACCCCGTAGCGCGACTCGAGACGCTGCCAGAGGTCGTAGGTCTCCGGGAAAAGCAGTCCCGTGTCGAGCGTGAACATGTCGATCGGTAGTTGGTGACGACCGATCAGGTCGATCAGGACGCAGCCCTCCGCGCCGAAACCGGTGGCGAAGGTTAGCCGCGAGCCGTAGCGGTCAGCCGCCCACTTCAGGATCTCGAGCGGAGCGGCTTCTTCGAGTTCCCGCGCCGGGTCGATCAACTCGGCGGGGTCGAAGGTGGCCGTGTCCGTGCGAGTCAGCGTGTCAGTCATCACTGTTCCAGTCGGTCGTTTCGAGAACGCGGTCGAAGAAAAAAAGCCCGGGAGCCGTTGGGCCCCCGAGCTTTGGTCTTTCGCGTTGATGCTTTCGTTTCTATGAGTGATGCCTCAGCGCGACACGACCGTCAGCTCGGGGGCCCAGGAGGCCTCCGGACAACAGCAACAACAAGTGATGGTCGTGTATGTGCGGTCACTCAAAACGCCAATGTTGTACCCCGTCGCTCCTGATTCGTCAAGCATGGTTGTGACCTGTCCGGTTGAGCTACCTCAGATACCCCAGGCTGCGGAGCCGTTCTAGCTCCTCGGATGACAGCGTGCCGGTCGACTCGTCGTCGGTGGGGAGTTGTCCGGCTCTAGTGCGCCGGCGCCACCGTTCAAGCTCGGCCCGCAGTTGTTCGACGACATCGGGGTGTATCGCTGCCAGGTCCGTCTGGTTCATTGGGTCAGCCTGGTGGTCGTAGAGCTCGTACTCTGGTTCGTCGGCCGACCGCTGCTCGTTGTGGATCAGGCGCCACCCGTCCAGCACAAGCGCCACCGACGCATGCCGGTCTTCGATGCCAGCCGCCTCGCGGGTGTGTTCCTCAGCGACTGCGGGGCCCTCTAGCCATTGAGACGCGTCAGTCGCTCCTCCCGTTCCGGTCGTGGTCAGCAGCGGCAGCAGGCTCTGGCCTTGCGCTTCCTCCGGCACCGGTAGACCGCTCAGCTCGAGAAGTGTCGGCATGAGGTCGATACTCCGCACTGTCTCCGACACCACCTGGCCGCCGGGAATCCTTCCCGGACCCCACAGTAGCAGCGGTATCTTGGTCTGCTCTCCGTAGACCGTGTGTCCATGCCAGGATTCTCCGTGCTCAAGGAACTCCTCGCCGTGGTCGCTCAGCACCGCCACGACCACGCGGTCTGCCAGGCCGCTGGCCTCGAGTCGCTCGACCAGACGCCCGATTTCCGCGTCCATGCCACGGATGGAGCCGTCGTACCAAGCCTGGCGATAGTCCATGAACGGGCCGACGTCGACGCTGGCCGCGCGGATCTGGGCTCGCGTTGGCATGACCTGACCCCGGAGTAGCGGGCTCTCGATCTCACCCCGAATGTCAGCCATACGAGCCTGGTGAGCTTCCCGTGCCTTCGGGTCGGCCCACCAGGTGTCGTACGGAGGTCGAGGTTCGAACGGACTATGGGGATCGAACACGTGTAGGAAGGCGAAGAACGGCGCGCCGTCACGACGATCGAGCCAGTTCAGCAGTCGGTCTACGTACTCGCGCGCCGACTTACTCCGCTTTGTTCCGGTGCGTGACGTGGCTTCGTGGAGCTCTTCGAAGCCCTGGTGCAGATTGGTGTCGGCGCCGGTGAAGTTGACCGACGAGAACGACACCGTTGCGTAGCCGGCCGTGCGGTAGGCTTCCGCCAGTGTGACCGCGGCGCTGGGCAGCCGATGGGGTACGTCGAGCACGCCATGCGCGAGCGGATACAGCGAGGTGAGGATCGACGGGGCCGACGCTTTCGTCCAAGTGGCTTGCGCCAGGGCGTCGTCGAACCGGACGCCGCCGGCGGCCAGTTTCGAGAGGGCGGGCGTGGTCTCGCGCTCGTAGCCATAGAGGTCCATGTGGTCGGGCCGGAGGGTGTCGGCCATGATCACGATGACCCCTTGGGGCGCCTCCTGTACCGGCGCGCGCCGGCGGATGACCGGGGCTCCCCAGAGCCCGATAACGGCCGGTTTCGGCGCTTCCACCGAAAGGGCCAGCGTTATCTGACGACCCGCCACGACCGTGAGGTCGACGGCGGCCGGCTCCCACCGGTCGGGGGTGGTGAGGGTTTGGCGGAACAGCTCAATCCGGTCGGTGTCCGATTCGGCCACCACGCGGAATGTAGTCGGCGTCGGAGTCATCGTCCCCAGCGCGAGGTCGAGCCAGGACCCGTCCGGAATGGTGACCGGTACCCGGAAGGTCTCTGGCGACTTGGCGACGACTGACTCGCGAAAAACGTTGGACTGACCTCGCCAGGCCACGCCGCTCGTGGTCTCGGCGAGATACTCGCGGTCGAATACCAGCCGGACCGAGGCGATCTCGAACTCGGCGCCGACGACATCGCTCGGGCGGATGAATACGCTGTTGATAGCGGACGACGGCCTGGCGTCCTCGGCTCGGATTTTGTAGGTCCGCAGCTCGTCGCCAGGGATCAAAGGACTCGAGAGTGCCCATGCCTCGTCGTCACGGACGCCTTCCAGGTCGAAGGTCCCTCGGCTACGGAACTCGACTTCCAGAGTGGTGCCCTCTGAGACTTGGATCTCGATCTCGACCGTGTGAAGTCGGTCAGTGCGGTGGCCATCGTTCGGCCATTCTGCATAGACCATGCCCGTAGGGTCCGCACTGCGGCCACGGAGGCGACCTTGCCGCACCACGACGTCCTCGAGCCCGCCGCCTTCCTGCCAAGCCGCGGCCTCGTCCTCCACCGCGAATCGCCAGAGTGCTCGTGCCGGGGAGGACGCAGCCGGGGTGTCGGAGATAGTCGCCGGCCCGCCGCCGACCAGATCTACCAGGTGAATCGCGGTCGGAAGTCGGTCCGGCTGACCGCCGCAGGCGGCACCGAAGAGGATGATGACGATGGCCGCACTGACGCGGGGCACCTCACACCTCGACTCCGAGCACGCCCTTAAAGGCGAACCCGAAGAACATCGAAAGCACGAAAAAGCCGATCAGCCAGTTGAAGCCGAACCCGAGAAGGCTCATCTCGAGCGGGGGGTACGCGACCTCGATTGTCTCGATCTGGTGACCCGCGTCGATCGGCGGTTCTCCGGGGTAGAGCAGCGCATCCAGAGGGTTGGTGGTCCGGAGCTGACCGATGCTCCGCCAACCGCCGCCCCCGCTGAGCTCCTTCTCGAGCGCCTCGTCGCCGATGTGCACCCGGAGGACGTGGTCGCCGGCAGTGTCTACCCGCACCCGCCATGCCACCTCTGGGTTGGTAAGGACCCGCACCGGCGGTGTTTCCACGGTCACACCCTCCGGTACTTCGAGGCTCAGCGGCTGGTCGAGCAGAGACGCATCGCGGACGATTGCCTTCAGCACGACCGATTCGCCCGGAGAGAGGGGGCGGACATCGAACCGCAGCGCCAGCTGGGTCATGATCAGCACCACCGGCACCAACATCACCAGGAGCGGCACTAGCGCCAGCCGCATGAAGCCGAAGGTGTCGGCAAAGATCCGACGCTGCAGGCCGAGCACGACACCGATGTCGTGTTGGAACAGCCGGACGCCGATCAGGTTGCCTCGAATCCGGTCCCGCACCGCCTTGATCTGTTCTTGGTCCGAGGTTTTGCCGAAGAGCCAGACGAGGAAGATACCAGCGCCGGCCGATATCGCGGTCAAAGCCCAGACCGGGGCGAGGCTCCGAAATGGCCAGGTGATGACCTCGAAGATCGGCGTCGTCACGACGTGCAGGACGTGGACAAGCGTAGACATCTACGAGATGTAGCCGAGTCCCTTCAGGCGCTTCTTGATCTCCTCTTCGGAATCGGCGCCCTCGAGCTGGACGATCTCCTTCTCTAGCGCGTGGTTGATGAACTCTTCAACGGTCGAGTAGCCAGCGATCTCTGCATAGCGGGTCGCTTTCTCGAGGAGTGCCTTGTCGATCTTGACCTTGGAACCGAACACGTTGTCGTCCCTCCTTTGTTCCGGGCCTACCGATCCGAGATCACGTCCTGTCCGATCATCTCGGGCAGCGGAGCGACCCCGAATTCGTTGAGCACGCTTACGGTCAAGTCCGCCAGTCCCGGGTTTTCCACGCTGACCTGGCGGTTGGTCAGGAGTATCCCAGGCACCAGTCGGTAGTCATTTGTATGGTCGCCGCTCCATGGATCGTCGTTGTCGACGATGATCTCCTCCGAGAACTCTCCGAGCGGGCTTTCCCACGAGTAGCGGTAGCCGCGGTTGTAGCCGACAAGCAAATCCGGGCTCAGTTCGAGGTGAGGGCCAGTGAACTCCTCGCGCGTCTTGAGTACCAGACCGATCGGCGCGTTGCCGTTTCGCTCGTCCACCAATGCCAGCAGGTCGCGCTCGAGCTCGTCGAGGAGCCGGTTGTACTCTTCACCCGGTCGGACGATGCCTCCCTGCTCGCGGCCCTCCAGGTTCACGAACACCCCGCTCATTCCGAAGGCGTAGGCTTGGGTCCGGGACCAATCGACGTTGGTGAACATCGGGAGACCGGTGACCCGCGTTGGGTCGCGCAGGGTGATATAGCCTCGTTCGAGCAGGTAGGTGTTTAGGTTGACGCCCCAGTAGAACGGCGAGAACCCGTGGTCGGACATCACCATCAACGTGGTGTCGTCGTCTGTTGCGTCGAGTACCCGGCCCAGCGCCTCGTCCATTTCCTCGTAGAGCTGTCGGATGCCCTGCTCGAGCAGCTCGTCCGGCTCGTGGAGTGGATGCTCCGGGTCTGCGTAGTGGTAGAGCATGTGCGAGCCCTGGTCGACGCTGGAGAAGTAAAAGAAGAGCAGGCCGTCGTCGAAGTCCTCGAGGAAATGATCAAGTGCCCGCCGCCGTTCCTGATAGACGAACTGCGCCTGTTCCCAGAACTCTCGGCCGCTGAAGATACCTTCGGAGAATGCCTTGGTCTCCTCGGGGAGCTCCTGTGTGTAGAAGGGTCCGAGGACGTCATGCAGATCCCCCGACCAGTCCTCGGGGCTCGACAGTGGCATCGCCGGGTTGTTCGGGTGGATCTGCAGTGGCGACACATACAGCCGGAAGTCGGGTCGCACCTCCTGGAGGTAGAAGCGGCCCATTGCACTCAAGTTAACCAGATACGGGAGCGCCTCGAATTCCACGTCCACCCAGTCGCTCCACTCGCCCTCGTTGAGCACGAGCTCGGTCTCCTGAACGACGATCTTCGCCGCCGGGGCTTCCGGGTCGATGTGCACCTCGAAGTCGATCGTTAGCTCTGGGTTCTCGTACTCCACCTCTCCTGCGCCGAACACGGTGGTGGTGATCGGCTCGCGGCGGAGCGCATTTGGGGGGCCGTAGAGCCGGGCCTCGACTCTGCCGTTGACAACCTCCACCAGCTCGAGCCGGCCGCTCATCGCCTCCTGATTTTCGGGAGGGTAGTCAGTAAAGAAGGTGTAGATGCCGTGGAGGCCGAGGATGTCGGGGGTGCCCATGCCGGCGAACGACCGCCCACCGATCACCGGAGGAAAGTTCACCGGCATCCGGAAAATCGTCGTCTCGATGCCGGCCTGGTCGAGTAGCTCCCAGAAGGCCTGACCGCGGCGATACAGTTCGACGTCGCCGCCGGAGAGCGGCACCACCCAGGAGCCGAGGTTCAAACTGCGGCCTTCCGGGCCGATGGCGTAAAACGGTTCTACGACCTCCATCGTGGCCGGGTCCCGGAGCAGGAAGTCGAAGACGCCATGACCACCTGGGTCGAGGCCGGTGATGAACGTCGACCAGGCCACCGGACTGAGGGGAGGCATGGTGGTCTTGAGCGGACTGAGGCTGCCCTCGTCTGCCAGACGGGAGAAGTTGGGGAGCCGGCCCTCGCCCATGAACTGCTCGAGCAGGCCATGGTCCATGCCGTCGATGCCGATCACGATGACTCTCTTGCCCGAGCCGCCGACGCCACAAGCGGCGGCCACGCCCGTCATCGCGACGAGTCCGAGCGCCGTCAGCAGCCGAAGGCGGGTCATAGTGCCGCCGCCCGTGCCGCCCCGCCCGACCTGGCGTCTCCGGGTGGAGAATCGGCCGCTGCCGGCATCAACGACTGGCCGTCGCAGTAGCCGGGCACCTTCACCCCGAAGAGATCGAGCACGGTGGGGCCGATGTCCATGATGCTCGGCGTGTCGCTATTGATCTTTCTGTTCGAGAAGAGCATGCCGGGGACGTCTGGCGGGTTGAAGTTGTGGTCGCCGCTCCAGTAGCGGGTGTTGTCCTCGATGACCTCGGTTCCGACGCCGCCGGTGACCGACGTCCATCCCACCCGGTGCCCCGGGCGGAAGCCGACGATCAGATCCGGCGCCTCCAGCACATACGGGCCTGAGTAGACCTCGGTAGCGTCGTACACCTCCCGGACCGGGTGGACCTGCTCGACGTCGTCGACGAGTTCGAGCAGACCCTCGCGGATCGCCTGCTTGAGCGCGGGCACTTCCTCAGCTGTCACGGTGCCCTGGGCCTCGCGCCCAGCGAGGTTGAGGTAGATGCCGCCGAATCCCACCGCGTAGGCCCGGGTGCGTGACCAGTCGACGTCGCCGAACATGTCAGCGCCGGTGGGGATGGCCCCTTTCAGCGCGAGGAATCCGCGTCGATACAGCCAGGTGTTTAGGTTGACGCCCCGACGGAACGGTTTGAAGCCATGATCGGACATCACGAAGAGTGCGGTGTCGTCACCGGCGGCCTTCATCGTCTTGCCCACGAGTCGGTCCATCTCGATGTAGAGCTTCCGGATGGCGTCCTTGTGCTTCCCGTTCCGGCCGCGATTGGCGGGGTGGGTTTCGTCGAGGTGCCGGAAGAACATGTGCTGCAGGCGGTCGGTGATATCGAAGACGCAGACTACGGCTCCCCGGCTGGTCTTGTCCAGCGCGTCGAAGAACATCCGCTCCCGCTCCTCGTGCACCAGATAGGTCTGCTCCAGGAACGCATCCTCATCGACCACTTCTTCGTTCAGCGCCGACGTGTCTTCGGCCAGTCCGAGTGTGGCGTAGCGACCCTGGGTCTTCGAGAGGTACACCGCATAAGTGAACGGGTGTGAGATTGGCAGCGCCGGCTGATCCGGGTCGATGTTAATCGGCGTCATGTACAGCTTCAGGTGCGGATCGGTCTCGAGTAGGTAGAAGCGCACGATGCCGGTCACCGACATGCCGAGTCCTGGTTTGAAGGACAGCGTGATCCAGGGCGTGTGCTGGCGGCGAGGCAACGGGTGAGTTTCGTCACCGAGCAGCAGGGTGGTTGCGCCGTTCTCTGCGGCCCGGACCTCGAACTCGAGCAGCATCTCGCCGCCTGCCTGTCGGAGGCTGTTCTCGGGACCCGTGATGACGCTCTGGGCGCGGCCACCGGTCCACGTGACTGGCACCCGCACGCCACTGGTCATCGAGAGCCGTTCGTCCGGGTCGCTGCTGTAGTAGTAGTAGGTGCCCTGGCTCCCGTTCAGGTCGGGCACGCTCATCGCCGATAGCAACGTTCCGTTGAATTTCTCGGCGGGGAAGGTGATGGGGACGCGGAGGATGGTGCTGACGATGCCGTGGTCACCCAACGTCTTCCAGAACGGCTGACTCTTGCGTCCCTGCTCGATGAGCGGCTTGCCGAGCGGAATCCGGAACGGTCCGAGCGGCAGCGAGCGCCGGGGCGGCTCGACGCGGGCCGAGCAGAGTTCCGGCAGGTGCGATTTCCGATTCGGGACGAGGAAATCGAAGATCCGGTGCTTGCCGGGGTTGCATCCGGTCTGGAACGAGGTCCACGCGACCGGGGACTCGGCGAGCAGGGTCGTACCGAGCCGGTTGAAGCTTCCGGCGTCGCGGAGCTTCGCGAAGTTCGGTAGTACCCCTTCGTCCATCAGGGCTTCGGTCAGCTCCGGGTCCTGACCGTCGAGGCCAAGAACGATGACCCGTTTGACCCGGCTGGCGGCTAGCGCCCGGCTCCCACGGATTTTCTGGATGGCCAGGCGGACGGGCCAGGTCAGCAGGGTCACCACTGCCAGCATCATGGTGACCAGCAGGATGAAGAGGGACGAGACGAAGGCGAAGCCGGCGCCCGGGCCGACGTAGGCGTGGACCGCGGCGGGAGCGATCAGCTCTCCGGCTGTCACCGCCAGCAGTGCGGTGGCAGGTAGGGACCCGCGAAGACTCTTGAGCATCAAGTGGCTCCTGATCCAGCGTTCTGTCCGGCACGATTCCGGTAGAGCTGGTTGTCCACGACGCCGCTCATCTTCTCGACGTCTAGGCTGCCGCCGAGGAACGCGTTTACTCGTTCTGCCACCGCCGCAGGCTGGGTCACCGCCGCCCGGTGCTCGACATAGAGCACCTCGCAGTTCTTCCGTGCCGCCAGCTGCCGCTCGACCTTGCTCAGATGGGCCGCGAACACACGCGCCATCTCCGCATCGGCGGCGTCGCCGCCCGATGCGCCCCGACGATCTAACATCTTTTGCTGGGAGGCGAGGACTTCCTGCAAACTCCGTCGAACGAAGACGATCTTGTAATGGTGGGTGGCGGGCAGATGCTGGAGCAGGAAGGAGATGATCTTCACGACTTTGCCGTGCGCGTCGTCGAGCCAGGGGGTGTCGCCGTTCTTGTCGAGGTCCTTGACCGCTTCGAGCTCGTGATAACCCCTCGGGTTGTCGTCGTCCGCCTGGCGGACACCGTCGACGACCTCCTCCAGGCCCCCGGCGGAGATCATGCTCATGAGCATGGAGGTGCCCGAGCGAGGCAGACCGGAGACCACAACCACCGATTTGTCCACGCCAGGCGGGTCACCGGCGAAGAGCCGGCGCAAGAACTCCATCGTGACAGCTATTTCAATCGATGACCGGGGACCCGTCAAGCGGGCGTTTAGGCCGTTTGCGCCGCCGGGAGGGGGGCACTACACTGCGCACGCCATGATGCAGATTGAGGCGGTGAACGAGGTCGCGTTGCGAGCCGGCGAAGTTGTCATGCGCCACTACACGGCGCGCGATACCTGGGTGCGGGCCAAGGAGGACGGGTCGCCGGTGACCGGGGTGGACCTAGCGGCGGAGGAGATCATCTACGCTGGCCTGCGAGAGCTGGATCCGTCGATCCCCTACGTGTCCGAGGAGCGGGAGTTACCGGACTACGAGACGCGGCGGGCGTGGGCGCGCTACTGGCTGGTCGATCCGCTCGATGGCACCAAGGAGTTCATCAACCGGACCGACGAGTTCACTGTGAACATCGCGTTGATCGAGGCGGGACAGCCGGTGCTCGGGGTCGTAATGGCGCCAGCCTCTAATTTGCTCTACTACGCGACCAACGGCCAGGGTGCCTGGAGACGAAAGGGTGAGGAGGCTCCCGAGCGGCTGAGGTCCAGGCTCGCGGATCCGGCCGAGCCGCTCCGGATTGTGGAGAGCCGTTCTCATCCGAGCCCGGCGCTCGAGGCGTTTCTCGAGCCGTTCACGATCAGCGAACGGGTCAAGAGCGGCAGCTCACTCAAGTTCTGTGTGGTTGCGGACGGACGGGCTGACATATATCCACGTCTCGGGCCGACGATGGAGTGGGATGTCGCCGCCGGCGATTGCGTCTACCGCAACTCCGGAGACCCCGAGCCCCATCCGGGCACGCTGCGGTACAACAAGCCATCACTCAAGAACCCCAGCTTCGTCATCGGGCTGCCGCCTGGTAGCTACGAGCTGCCTGAGGGCTGATCGAGGCCCCTCGCGCCTGGGCGCGTCGCCATCCGTGATAAGTTGAAGCGTTTGTCTACCAGCCCAAGATGGGTGTGGGGACAGTCGTCTCCGTTCGCACATTCCCTATACGCCGTTGCCGGCCGGTCCGAAGGGGTCGGGCGGCAGGATAGTCAGAGGAGCCGGTACGTTGTCAGACCATCTCATTACCCCGCATGGCGGGACGCTCGTCGATCTGTTCGTCGATTCGGAACGCTCTGCCGCGCTGAAGGCTGAGTCACGCGACTGGGCGTCGCACGACGTGACCGCACGTCAGCTGTGCGACTTGGAACTGTTGCTTGGCGGTGGCTTCTCGCCGCTGACGGGATTCATGACCTCGGCCGACCACCGCGCCGTGTGTGCGGAAATGCGGTTGGCCGACGGTACGCTCTGGCCGATGCCGATCACGCTCGACATCTCGGAGGCAATGGCGGAGAAGACTGAGGTCGGCGGCACGCTGGCCCTCCGTGACCCCGAGGGCGTCATGCTCGCGGTGCTACATGTGGAGGATCTCTGGCGTCCCGATCGGGAGGCGGAGGCTCAGGCGGTGTTCGGCACCACCAATCCCGAGCATCCCGGTGTGGCTCAGTTACTCGAACGGACCCAGCCGGTCTACGTCGGCGGACGGATCGAAGGGCTGCAAGCCGTGTCGCACTATGACTACAAGCGCCTGCGTCACACGCCGGCTGAGCTGCGGGAGGCGTTTGCCAGCCTGGGATGGACCAAGGTGGTCGCTTTCCAGACCCGCAACCCGATGCACCGCGCACACCAGGAGTTGACTCTGCGCGCGGCGAAGGAGATCGAGGCCAACCTCCTGATTCATCCGGTGGTCGGAATGACCAAGCCGGGCGACGTCGATCACTACACGCGCGTCCGTTGCTACCAGGCGCTCCTGCCGCGGTATCCTGAGGACACCGCGATGTTGTCGCTGCTGCCGCTGGCGATGCGGATGGGCGGGCCTCGCGAAGCGGTGTGGCACGCAATCATCAGAAAGAACCACGGTTGCACCCACCTGATCGTCGGGCGCGACCACGCCGGACCAGGCAGCGACTCTGCCGGTAATCCGTTCTACGGACCGTACGACGCCCAGGAACTGCTCAGCCAGCACGAAGAAGAGCTGGGCGTAGCCATGGTGCCGTTCAAGTTGATGGTCTATGTCGAGGACGACGATGCCTACTCACCGATCGACGAGGTGCCCGAGGAGAAGCGCTCACTGAATCTCTCTGGAACCGAGCTTCGTGACCGGCTGGCGAAGGGAAAGGACATTCCGTCGTGGTTCACCTTCCCGACGGTGGCCGACGAGCTCAAGAAGAGCCACCCTCCTCGGCATCAACAGGGGTTCACGCTGCTCTTTACCGGTCTTTCCGGCTCAGGCAAATCCACCATCGCCAACGTGTTGCTGGTCAAGCTCCTCGAGATGGGTGGTCGCCCGGTGACGTTGCTCGACGGCGATCTGGTCCGCAAGAACCTATCGTCCGAACTGGGCTTTTCCCGCGAGCACCGCGACATCAACATCCGTCGAATCGGTTATGTCGCCTCCGAAATCACCAAGCATGGAGGGATCGCGGTGTGCGCGCCCATTGCGCCATACGACAGCGTTCGGAAGCAGGTGCGGGCGATGATCGAGCCGATCGGCGGATTCATGGTGGTCCATATCGCCACCCCGCTCGAGGAATGCGAGAAGCGAGACCGGAAGGGGCTCTACGCCAAGGCGCGGGCCGGTATCATCAAGGAGTTCACCGGCATTTCGGATCCGTACGAGGAGCCGGAGGATGCGGAGATCGTCATCGACACGACGGAGTTCACGGCCGAAGAGGCGGCGGAGCAGATCGTGCTGCACCTCGAGGAAGAGGGCTTCGTCGCCGGTCGGCTGACCAAGTAGCTCGCGTCGCGAGGCGGACATGGACGGGAAGGGACGATTCACCCGGGCCGTCGAGCGGTTCGACGCGGCGAACGCGGACGATCCCAACCACGAGACGGTCGATGGGGCAGACCAGCCCAAAGAGCTGGTCTACGCCCGTCGGATGACCGCCACTTTGGCGCGGTTCGCCCCGAACGCGTCAGAAATTGTCCGGCTGGCGGCCCGCAGCCAGCACATCCGTCGTTGGTCCGTGCCCCGTACCGACTACCCTGATGGGCGGGACGGCTACCGCCGTTGGCGGACACATCTTTACGGCGTGCACGCCGACACGGCCGCTACCATCCTGCGAGACGTAGGCTACGACGACCCGACCGTGAGCCGCGTCGCCTCGCTTCTGCGCAAGGAGCGCCTCAAGGTCGACCCCGAGGTACAGCTGCTCGAAGACGTGGCGTGCCTGGTGTTCCTGGAGCACTATCTGTCTGACTTTGTGCCGAAGCACGACGAACAGAAGCTGACGGGGGTCTTGCAGAAGACCTGGCGCAAGATGTCGGCAGCCGGCCACGAGGCCGCGCTTGCGCTGGATTTTCCGTCTGAACTTCGAGCATTTCTCGCGCGCGCTGTCGGTCCCGTGCGTTGAGCGGACCGGCAGCCTTTCCTTCGGCGACTCGATCTCACACAGTGCTACCGATAGGAGGGCCCGCGTAGCCACGTCCAGTGTCACGCCGCCACTTCATCGCAAGGCCATGTCTGACAGCTCGGATCATATGACCCGGGGTCGTGCGATCATCGAGTGATGATGGCACTTGTCAAGCTGTCGGAGATGGTCGCGGTCGAGGAGCATGAGCTCGAGGAACGCTTCGTTCGCGCGTCTGGTCCCGGTGGCCAGAATGTGAACAAGGTGGCGACGGCTGTCGAACTGCGCTTCGACGTCGCCGGATCGTCGCTCGATCCAGGCGTCAAGGTGCGGCTCGAAGAGGCGGCCGGCACCCGGATGACCTCCGATGGGGTGCTGGTGATCGACAGCCGTGAGCATCGGACCCAGGCGCAGAATCGCATCGCCGCCAGACGTCGTCTGGCCAGCTTTCTCGAAGAGGCCGCCCGTCTCCCGAAGACGCGCCGGCCGACTCGGCCGAGCCGAGCCTCTCGCGAGCAACGGCTCGACGACAAGCGGCGTCGTGCGCAGGTCAAGACCGGTCGCGGCCGGCCCGCACGGGACGACTGAGTCACTCAGGTCGCGCTGCCGGTATCCGGTTCGGAGCGGCTCCACCAGGCGGCCGCAAGACTCCCGATCAGCGAGTGACAGACCGTGGAGATGGCGCTGGGCACGGCCACCAGCGGGTTGGTGAAGTTGCCCCGTGCGAGGACCACTCCAAGCCCTGAGTTCTGCATGCCCACCTCGATCGCGACGGTTCGCGCCGCGTTCTCCCGTCGCAGCATCGTCTTCCCAGCTAGATAGCCGAACACGAAGCCGAGCGCGTGCAGGAGGAAGATCGCCAGCAGCAGCCGGCCGCCGGCATCGAAGATCTGTTCGCGGCTCGCGCCGATCACCGAGGCGACGATGAGCGTGATCGTCAGCACCGCCACCAGCGGTGCAGCCGGGAGCACTGGGGCGATGAGACGGGGGAACTTCCACTTCAACAGTGCCCCGCCAGCCACCGGGAGGATCACCACCTGCACGGTGTCCAGGAAGAGGCCCAGCGCCGACACTTCGATCCGGTTACCGGCCAGCAGCGCCGTTAGGGTCGGCGTCATCAGCGCGGCGAGCAGGGTCGAGAGCGCGGTCATCGTCACTGACAGCGCCACGTCTGCCTTGGCGAGATATGAGATGACGTTCGAGGCCGTGCCTCCGGGACAACAGGAGACCAGGACGAGCCCGACGGCGAACGGCGTCGGCAACGCCAGGAGATACCCGATGCTCCAGCCGAGCGCCGGCATGACGGTGTATTGCAGCAGCACGCCGGGCAGCACCCGCCCCCGCTCCCGGGCGACCCGGCGGAAGTCGTCGAATCCTAGCGTCATCCCCATGCTGAGCATGATCACGCCCAGTCCCAGCGTGATGAGCGGCCCGCTAAACCAGGTGAACAGTTCAGGACGGACCAGCGCTAGGACACTGCAGACCAGCACCCAGACTGGGAACGCCGAGGTCAACAGGGAGACAATGCGCAAGACCGGCGCATTGTACGCCGAGCCATTCCGAGAGGATCGAGATGAGCTTTAAGACGGATCTACTGGCCGGACGTTCGGCGCTGGTGACCGGCGGCGGTACTGGCATCTGTCGCGGGATCGCGCTCGCGCTGGCGCGTCACGGCTGCGACGTCGCCATCACCAGTCGGTCGGCCGATCACCTCGAGCCGACTGCGGACGAGATCCGTGCCACTGGACGACGTGGGCTGGCCGTGGTCGCTGATGTTCGTGAGCCGGCCGCGGTCGAGGCGGCAGTGGAGCAGACCGTGGCCGATCTGGGCCGGCTCGACATCTTGGTGAACGGCGCGGCAGGCAACTTCCTCTGCCTGGCCGAGCAGCTCTCACCGAACGGTTTCGGTACGGTCGTCGACATCGACCTCAAGGGCACCTTCCATTGTTCGAAGGCGGCGCTGCCCCACCTCAAGCGGCATCGTGGTACGGTGCTCAACATCAGTGCCACCCTGCATTACGTGGGGACGCCAGCCCAACTCCATGTGTCGTCGGCCAAGGCGGGCGTCGATGCACTGACCCGGGTCCTGGCCGTAGAGTGGGGGCCCTACGGGATCCGGGTGAACGGGATCGCACCAGGACCGATCGCCGATACCGAAGGGGTGCGCCGGCTGCTCGATGAGGCGTCGACACGCCGAGCCACTGAGGCCACGCCGCTGCGGCGGTTGGGCTTGATTGACGATGTCGCCGCGGCGTCGCTGTTTCTCTGTTCCGAGGCGGCTTCGTATGTGACCGGGCACACGCTGGTCGTAGATGGAGGATTGTGGCTGAGTGCAGGGAGGAGCCCGTTCGCGGAGCCCCCTGGTCAGGAGCAGTGATGGGGAAGACACTAACGATCGTCGGAATTGCGCTGGGCATCTGGACACTACCAGTCTCGGCCGAGGAGCAGACTGCCCAATCGGCCCAAGATGTGCTGATCGACCTGGAGCGCGGCTGGAACGATGCGGTCTACCGACAAGACGCGGACTTCGTCGACAACCTGCTGGCCGAGGAGTTCGTGGTCACCTACGACGACGGGACGCGCGCCGATCGCAGCCACGAACTCCAGCTGATTACGGAGTTCAATCAAGCGGTCGAGTCGGCCACCCAGGAGAACTTCACGGTCCGGATCTACGGGGAGACCGCCGTGGTTTGGTTCACCTTGCGGTTGGCTGGTTATCGCCAGGGCGAGCTGATCGAGATTCTGCTGAACTATACGGACGTCTGGGTTATGCGAGACGGACGGTGGCAGTGTGTATCGTCTCAGAGTACTCGCGTCCGAGAACCGTAGCTGACGAAAGAAGACATAACTGGCCGAGCGAGCACGAGCATGGCGAACGGGAGCACCGGTGAAGCTGTATAGCGACCTGCCGGGGTGGTGGTCGCTGTTCTCGAATCTGGCCGACTATCAGGAAGAGGCGTCGCTTGAGGGCGACCGATTGCTGGAAAGGGACGGTGTAAAGGTTCCAACCTGTTGAATGGTTCGTATACCGGACAGCCTGAGGATGTTACCGCCGGCGATGACCTCTGGGGGGGGCGTTTCTTCGCCTCGACCGCACCTAAGCGCATCATGGGGTCGACCATGCAGGGTCCGTCGCTGGGGAGCACGCTGATGGCATGTGACCGACGAAGCAACGCCGCCAGCGGTTTGTCTCGCGTGTCGGTCTAAACGCGGTAGTAGTCGCCCTGCCAGTTCTGGATCGCTCTCTTAATTGACGTGGCTGAGGTGATCTGCTCGTCGAGCACTTTCCGCGCCAGGTCTGGCAACTCGGCGTCGCCAGCGAAGCGGAGTCCTACCATTTGTTGAGGAGTGAACTGGTCGATCCGGCCCTGCAGATCGTCAGGGAGCAGCTCCTTCATCCGTAGCCGCATCTCGAGTCTGATGACCCGGTCTTGGGCGGCGAGGGCGAAGAGGCGAGCGTAGAGCCAGGTGATCACGAGAGCCACCCCCATCAGGGCGTTCAGAACGGCATCAAAGGTCCAGATGCCCACCATGCTATAGAGGGCCCACACCGCGTTGACCAGGAGGATCGGCGACGCGATGAAGTGATACGCCGGTACCCACTTGGTGTGGTTACCAAAGTCTTGTCCAGAGGAAGCGTCGGCCATTGGTTCTCCTTGGTCATCTACCCCGCAGCGGCGGGACCCACCCAGTATGATCAGTCTGCTGCCACTATAGTGCAGCCGTATCGATACTTGTTGAACAGGGAGGGTTAAGGTGAGTGATCTGGCGTCGAAGGAATGTGTTCCATGCCGCGGCGGCGTGCCGCCGCTCACAGGTGACGAACTGCTCACCTATCACACCCAGCTTGGAGGAGGTTGGGAGGTGGCGGAAGACCACCATCTGGAGAAGACCTACGAGTTCGACGACTTTCGTCAGGCGCTCGACTACACGAACAAGGTGGGCGAGATGGCTGAAGAGCAGGGCCATCATCCGGACATCTACCTGGCCTGGGGAGTGGTGAAGGTGACGATCTGGACCCACAAGATCGACGGGCTCACCGAGAGTGACTTCGTCTTCGCTGCCAAGTGCGACACGTTACGTTAGCGCCGGGGCGCTCGGTCAGGCCCACTCGATGGGATCGCCCACGGTGATCGCTCCGTCGTCAAGCGCCTGTGCGAATACGCCGCCCCGCCATCCTGGGGCCAGGGCCGCCTGGAGGCCGGGAGCAGCCTCGTCCATGAGCGCGCACGGCCGGGTTTCACCCCTAATGCGCAGCCGGCATTCCCCTATCCGCAGCACCACCCCTCGAGTGTGAGCCAGCCGCACGCCTGATACCAGGAGGTTAGCGCGGCGGAGAGAGGCGTCGAGGGGGATTGCCATCGCCTCGACCACTTCGTCCCAGGTAGCGGTGTCGAGCAATGTTACCTGCCGCCATCCGCCCTGGTCGGCGTTGCCCACGATGCCGAGGCCGGCTTGGAGCTCTACCCTCACGGCCTCGTCCATCGGTCCCCGCCGCGCCCGTTTGACCCAGATGCTCTCCAGACGCCCGCCCATAATCGCTCCCAGCGCTTCTCCCAGGCGACCGGGCCGTGGGACCTCCAATGATAAGATCGCCAGTTCATGAGTACGGAGAGTGCGGTGACCGACGGCAGAGCAACAGAGGCGCGGACAGGGCTTGATGCGTGGGTTCGCGAGATCATCGAGTGGCACTTTAATCCTGATACCGGGTGCCCGTTCTGGCTTGATTGGGCACAGCAGGCGGGTTGGGATCCGCGGAAAGAGGTTGGCGGGTTCGACGACCTCTGCAAGTTCCCCCATTTTGAAGACGAGTGGCTGCGCGGGGGGCCCGTGCGTCGCTGGGTGCCGAAAGCCTACGCCGACCGCCCGGCGTTCGTCTTCGAGACGGGCGGCACCACCGGAATCCCAAAGAGCCGGGTGGCCCAGGAAGACTTCCGGATCGACTACGAGCTGTTTTCAGACACGCTTCCGGAAGAGTGCTTCCCGCGCGGTAGCAACTGGTTGATGTTGGGGCCCAGCGGTCCCCGTCGGTTGCGGCTCGCGGTCGAGCACTTGGCACAGCACCGTGGCGGCATCTGCTTCTGTGTCGACCTTGATCCCCGCTGGGTCATCAAGCTCATCAAGAAGGGCTGGCACGAGCACCTCAAGGCCTACCAGGACCATGTGATCGACCAGGCTGTCACCGTGCTGTCGGCCGGACACGACATCAAGTGCATGTTCTCGACGCCGAAGCTGCTCGAAGCGCTGGCTAACCGCTTGGAGGAGAACGGGTCGAGCCTCAAGGAGACTGGCATCCAGGGCATCTTCGCCGGCGGCACGGAGTTCACGCCGCAGTGGAATCGGTTCGCCCACGAAGAGTTGCTGGACGGGATCTACATGACCCCCACCTACGGGAACACCCTGATGGGCCTGGCGGCGAGCCCGCCGAGTGGACCCGAGAACGGCTACAAGATCACCTACTACGCCCCGCAGCCGAGAGCGGTCATCCAGGTGGTAGACCCCGACGATGCCGAGAAGGTGGTCGGGTACGGGGAGACCGGGCGGGTGATGTTGACCACGCTGACCAAGGAGTTCTTCGTTCCTCGGTTCCAGGAGCGGGACGAGGGCGAGCGAGAGCCACCCTGCGAGCAGTACCCCTGGGATGGCGTGAGTGGGGTCAGACCGTTCAGTCGGCTAGCCTCGGCGACCACGGTCGGTGTCTACTAGGGACCTTGACGGTGAAAGCGGAGTCAAAGAGAGGACAGGCAGTGTGAGGATGAGTGACAGAACGCGCTGGCGGATGACGGCGATCGCCGTTGTGATGATGGGAGCGGTGGCGTGCGGAGGTGGCGGCGAAGAGCCGATGCCGGCCGAGGATCCGATGGAGGACGCTCTTGCTCCCGTCGAGGATCGGTCCTCGATGATCCCAAGCGTCGGCTTCGTGTCGCCTACTGACGGCGCGAACGTTTCGAGCCCAGTCTCGATGGAGTTCATCGTCTCGAATTACAACGTCTCTCCGGTGCCGCAGGAGGTGGAGACACCACGGCAAGGTATGGGGCATCACCACGTGGGCATCGACACCGAGTGCCTCCCGGTTGGCGAGGTCGTGCCACAAGGCGACCCCTGGGTGCACTTCGGCGACGGGTCCACGACGTTCGAGACCATGCTGGAGCCAGGCGAGCACACCCTGACCCTGCAGTTGGGTGACGACGAGCATCGCACCCAAGAAGGCCTGTGCACGACCGTCACCATAACCGTCGAGTAGGAGTCGCGCTGTGATTCATTTTCCAGTCCTTCGGTGGGGTGAGCCCTATCAGAGTCTTGAAACGACCGAGGTGTGCCACTTCTCGACTGGCGAGCCGGTGGCTGCGGTCAGTCAGGCCAATCCCGGGATCGTGGCTCGCGATCTCCGGAAAGGGTCGGAACGGGCGCGCGACGCGCTCAGGGAGATTCCCTGCGCGGATCTGCTCACCATGGTTAAGAAGGGCGGCGAGCTGTTCAAGACGGCCGATCTCCCGCTGGGCGACGGCGTGCAGACTCCGGACGACTTTGTCCGTCAGCAGTCGGCGACCACCGGGCTGCCCGAGCACATGTGTCGGATGAACATGGGCAAGCTGGAGTACGTCCTGAGTCATCTGGATAAGGTACTGACTTCGCTGACTCGAAAGCTCGACTACGACATCCTGACCCGCGGCTATGGAGAAGAAGACGGTGTCATGCGCAGTTACCAGGCGACCACGCCGGTGTTGGGTATGGTGCTGCCGTCGAACTCCCCAGGGGTGCACAGCCTGTGGCTCCCGATCATCCCGTTGCAGATCGGATTGGTACTGAAGCCTGGTCCCCAAGAGCCGTGGACTCCTTGGCGCATGGCCCAGGCGTTCTTCCAAGCGGGTATTCCCAAGGAAGCGATCGCGCTCTATCCGGGTATGGGCGAAGTGGGTGCGGCGGTGCTCAACAATACCCATCGCAGCCTGATCTTCGGCGGCACCGCGACGGTCGAACAGTACGCCGGAAACCCGGGCGTCCAGGTCCATGGCCCGGGCTTCAGTAAGATCCTGATCGGCGACGACGTGGTCGACAACTGGGAGCGGCATCTCGATCTCATGGTCGACAGTGTCCTCACCAACAGCGGGCGGGGTTGCATAAATTGTTCGGGCATCTGGGCGTCCCGTCACACCCGGGAGATTGCCCAAGCGGTGGCGGAGCGGATCGGGCCGATAGCGCCGTTGCCACCCGAGGACCCGGAGGCCGCGCTGGCGGCGTTCACGGTTCCGGGCCAGGCGGCTGCTATCTCCGGAGACATCGACAGCGCCTTAAAGGAGGACGGTGTCGAAGAGATTTCGGCGAAGTTCCAAGACGGTGGACGACTCGTGTCCCAGGAGCACTGCGATTACATCCGCCCCACGGTCATGCACTGCGCCTCTCCTGAGGTGGCGATGTCAAAGAAGGAGTACATGTACCCCTTCGTGACGGTGGTCGAGTGCCCGCAAGATCAGATGATCAAGGCCATCGGGACCACGCTGGTCGCGACTGGGCTGACCGAAGACCCCTCGTTTACCCGAGCGCTGCTTGATGCCCGCAACATCGACCGGTTGAACATCGGTCCGGTGCCAACCATTAAGCTCAATTGGCTGCAGCCTCACGAGGGCAATATCGTCGACTTTCTCTTTCGCCCGCGCGCGTTCCAGCAGGCCGGGTAAAGGTAACGACCTTGCTGGAAGTCTCCGGCCTCGCCAAGTCGTATCCGACCCCGCGGGGGGAGTTGGAGATTCTCAAGGACCTTACGTTCACGCTGGCGCCGGGTGAGGCGGCGTCCATCGTGGGACCTTCCGGCAGCGGGAAGAGTACGCTGCTATACATCCTCGGGGCGCTTGAGCCGCCCACCCGTGGAACCGTCACGCTTGACGGCGTTGACCCATTCACACTCGGGTCCACCGAGCTGGCCGTTTTCCGTAATCAGCGTGTCGGGTTTGTCTTCCAGGATCACCTGCTTCTGCCGCAATGCTCGGTGCTCGAGAACGTCCTGGTACCGGTCCTGGTCGGCCCCGCCGACGACGAGGCCCCCGAGCGGGCACGAACCCTGCTCGACCGGGTGGGACTGGTCGACCGGATGGACCATCGTCCGTCTGAACTATCGGGAGGGGAGCGCCAGCGCGTAGCGCTGGCCCGAGCTCTGATCCGCCAGCCACCGTTGCTGCTTTGTGACGAGCCGACCGGAAACCTCGACGGCGCGGCGGGCGATACGGTGGCCGCCATGCTGTTCGATCTGCATCAGCAGCAGGAGACCGTGCTGCTCGTCGTGACTCACAACACTGGGTTAGCAGCTCGTTGCCCGATTCGATTCGAGCTGCGCGGGCAATGTCTCGAACGCGCTGTTCAATGACCTTCTGGACCGTCCTTCGGAGGAGCCTGGCCCATTTTTGGCGCACCAACCTGGCCGTGGTCGCCGGGGTGGCGGTAGCCGTTTCCGTGCTGTCCGGTGCGTTTCTCGTGGGCAGCTCGGTTCGTGCGAGCCTGCGCGACTTGGCGTTGGAGCGGCTGGGGCGGGTCGACCATGTCGTCACCTCCGGGTTGTTCTTCCGCGACGAGTTGGCCGCCGAACTGGTTTCTTCGGGCGCGCTCGGGGAGGCCGCGTCGGAGGCAGTCCCGCTGATCGCCATCGAAGGACACACCACCCACCAGGAGAGCGGCAGTCGCGCCGGCGGTATACAGGTCTACGGGGTGGATGCCAGGTTCTGGGAGTTCCACGGTCTCGAGCCGGGCGACCGAGTGCCCGAGGCTGGTGAGGTGCTGGTGTCAGAGGGCCTAGCCCGCGAGCTGGGGCTGTCGACCGACGAGACCCTACTGGTGCGGGTGCAGAAGCCCTCTTCGATCCCGGTCAGCTCACTGCACGGACGTCGCGATGATCTTGGGCAGACGATGCGCCTCCGGGTGCAGGCTGTGCTCGGACCCGATGAGCTTGGCGCCTTTTCGTTCCGACCGCAGCAGGGCGTGGCGCGCGCTGTGTTCGTACAGCTGGGACGGATGCAGCGCGAACTCGAGCTCGAGGCGCAAGCCAACACGCTGTTGCTCGGTGGGAGCTTGACGAAGGACGCCCCGGCCTCGGTCGAGGTCATCGAAACAGCGCTCCGGGCCACGACTCGGCTGGGAGATTTAGGGCTGCGGGTGCGCGAGCTCGATCCACAGGGTGTGCTCGTCGTCGAGTCTGTCGCGGGGCTGCTGGACGACGATACGGTGACGGCGGCCCGAGCCGCAGCGCTCGACGCCGGAATGCCTGACCAGTCGGTGCTGACCTATCTGGCTAACGAGATCCGGATGGGAGAGCGCGTGACGCCCTACTCGCTCGTCACCGGATTGGATCTCGCCCTGCTCGGGGTGTCGCCCCCGGCAGGCGGGGCTGTGCCACCGATCGTGCTCAACGACTGGACGGCCGAGGACTTGGACGCCGCCGTCGGCGACCGGATCGAGGTGGAGTACTTCCTATGGGAGGACGCGGGCGCACTCCTCACCGAGGTGGCCGAGTTCGAAGTGGCCGCCGTCATCCCGATCGCAGGATTGGCCGCCGACCAGGACTTCGCCCCCGACTATCCAGGTATCACCGAGGCGACCGACGTTTCTGACTGGGACCCGCCCTTCCCGATCGACCTCGAACTCGTTCGTGACAAGGACGAGGATTACTGGGACGAGTATCGTACCGTGGCCAAGGGCTTCGTGAGCTTGGAAGCAAGCCAGGCGTTGTGGGAGTCGCGGTGGGGTCGCGTTACTTCACTGCGGGTCGCGCCGCCGGCTGGTCTCGATGCCTCGGCGACGCAGGCGTTTCGTGAGTCGTTCCGGAGCGCCCTCGACCCCCTGACTGCCGGGTTCGTCGTCTACCCGGCCAGGAGTCTGGCCCTCGAGGCGTCGGTCGGTGTCACCGACTTCGGCGAGTACTTCACCTACTTCAGCTTCTTCCTGGTGGTCTCAGCGCTGCTGTTGGCCAGCCTCTTCTTCCGGCTGGGGGTCGAACAGCGGTTGCGTGAGGTCGGAGCGCTGCAGGCGCTTGGGTTCGATCGGCGCGGTGTCCGGCGTCTGTTCTTGGGCGAAGCCGCGATCCTCTCTTTCGCCGGGAGTGTGCTCGGGATGGCCGGGGCTGTGGCCTATGCCGACGTCATCATGTGGGGCCTGCGCACGTGGTGGGTGGATGCGGTTGGCACGACCCGGCTGATGCTGCACGTGTCGCTTTTCTCGCTGGGCGCCGGGCTGGCCGGGGGAATGCTGGCCGCCGTGGGGTCCATCGCCTGGACACTGCGGTCGGTCGAGGCGGCGAGCCCGCGTGCCTTGATCAGCGGCTCACTGCCAGATTCGTCCAGCGCCGAGGGCGGGCCGTCCGTGCTCGTTCGGTGGGCCCCGGCGCTCCTGGCGTTACTTGGGCTGACGGCGCTCGGGGCGACATTGGCCGGCCTCATCGACGACACAGCCGGGTTCTTCAGCGCCGGTCTGTTGCTGCTGGCTGCGATGTTGACCCTATCCTGGGTGCTCCTGGCCGTGCAGGAGGGCCGCGCTGAGGCGCTTGCTCCCGGATGGTCAGTGGCACGGATCGGGGTCCGCAACACCACAGCTCGGCCCGGCCGGTCCGTGCTCTGCATCACGCTGATCGCCTTCGCCGCCTTTATCATCGTGGCCGTGGATGCGTTCCGGCGCGACGGTTCGGCAGGCACCACCGACCCGAAGTCGGGTACCGGAGGCTACCCGTTGCTGGCCGACGCCCTGCTGCCGCTGGTGCATGACCTGTCTAGCGAGGAGGGCCGTACGGAACTTGGGATCTCAACCTTCGACGATGAGATCTTCGGGTCGGCGACTTTCGCCCGTTTTCGGGTCCGACCTGGCGAAGATGCCAGTTGCTTGAACCTCTATCAGGCCAAGAACCCGAAGCTCCTGGCACCCGACCCGGCCTTCGTGGCTGAGGGGCGGTTCGGGTTCGGTGCCTCGCTGGCTGAGACGCCTGCGGAGGAAGCTAATCCTTGGCTGCTGCTGCGGCGCGAGTTCCCTGACGGCGCCATTCCCGCCATCGCCGACGCGACGTCGCTGGCCTACGCGCTTCATCTGTCGGTTGGCGACGATTTCGTGCTGAATCGAGACAGCGACAACCCGATCACGTTGCGGATCGTCGCCGCACTGACCGACAGCATCTTCCAAGGAGAGTTGCTGATTGGCGAGACCGCGTTCCTCCGAGAGTTCCCAGAGTACGACGGTTATCGGTTCTTCTTGGTCAACAGTCCTGCGGAGCAGATCGGCGAGGTGACCGCCGCGCTTGAGGATCGGCTGTCGGACTACGGCTTCGATATCACGTCGGCGTCCGAGCGGCTCGCCGCGTTCCACCGGGTGGAGAACACCTATCTGGCCACCTTTCAGACGCTGGGAGCGCTCGGTCTGCTACTGGGGACCCTGGGGCTCGGCGCGGTGCTTCTCCGCAATGTGCTGGAGAGACGAAAGGAGCTCGCGCTGCTGCGGGCGGTAGGCTACGACCCCAGCGCGGTGTCGCGCATGGTCCTGGTGGAGAACGGCCTACTGCTGTTCGGCGGGCTGGGAACTGGGACCGTCTGTGCGGTTATCGCCATCGCGCCAGCCTTCCTCGAGCGGGGCGGCGGTTTTCCCTTTGCCTCTCTCGGTGGACTGCTGCTTGCCGTGGCGCTGGCTGGTCTGCTGTCCTCGCTCGTCGCCACCGTCGTGGCCGTGCGTTCGCCGTTGCTGGCCGCGCTTCGATCCGAGTAGCGCCGTGACCCTTGCCCTCAGGTCGAACGCTCCATCGAAAAGATCAAACGGATGATTCGCGAAGATCCGCGGATGCTGCCTAGGCACCCAGAGCCTCCAGTGAAGACTCCATGACGGTGTTAGACGCCAGAGCGGCTGAGGTGCCCCGCGCCCGGGTCGACCCGACCGGCTTCAAGCATCACGGCGTGACCCGGGTCGACGACTACTACTGGTTGCGGGAACGGAGCAGTGCCGAGGTCAGGGGCTACCTGGAGGCGGAGAACAGTTACACCGAAGAGGTCATGGCGCCGACTGGTGACTTGCAGGAGACACTCTTTGAAGAGATCAAAGGGCGGATCAAGCAGACCGACATGTCGGTGCCTTATCGACAGGGAGACTACACCTACTTCACCCGTTACGAGAATGGTCGCGAGTATCCGATTCACTGTCGGCGACCGTTGACTGCCGCCAATGACACCGGGGTGGACCAGGTTCTCGTCGACGTCAACGTCGTGGCCGAGGGGCATGACTTCTGCCAGGTGGCTGGGCTGGTGGTCAGTCCGGACCAGCGGCGGCTCGCCTATTCCACCGACCTCGAAGGACGTCGCGTCTACACCGTTCGTATCAAGGACCTGGAGACTGGCGAGCTGCTCGCGGACACGCTCGAGAATGTCACGCCCAACGTGACCTGGGCGGCTGATAGCCAGACCCTCTTTTACACACGGCAGGATCCGACGACGCTTCGCTGGCATCAGATCTACCGCCACCGGCTCGGGACGCCACAGGAGGAAGACGTCCTCGTTTATCAGGAAGACGACGACACCTTCAACTGTGAGGTGGGCAAGACCCGTTCGAAGGAGTTCTTGCTGATCGCGTCGTCACAGACGGTGTCGACCGAGTATCGCTACCTCAACGCTGATACGCCCGACGGCGAGTTTCAGCTCTTCCTTGGGCGCGAGCGCGATCACGAATATCACCTTGACCATTTCCAGGGCCGTTTCTTCATCCGGACCAACCGCGAGGCACAGAACTTCAAGCTGATGGAGACGGCCGAGCAGGAGTTGTCCGAGGAGCGCTGGTCGGTGCTGGTGCCCCACAGCGACGAGGTGTTGCTCGGTGCGTTCGAGCTGTTCGATGACTATCTCGTGCTTCAGGAGCGACGCGAAGGATTGGTACATCTGCATGTGCGTCCCTGGGCAGGGGATGGGGCGCACCACGTCGCCTTTGACGAGCCGGTCTTCGACAGCTACATCGGCGTCAACCGAGAGCCGGACACGCAGGTTTTGCGTTTTGGCTACGAGTCGCTGACCACGCCGTCCTCCACCTACGACTACGACATGGCGAGCCGTAACAGGATCCTGCTGAAGCGGGAGGAGGTGCTGGGCGGCTTCGACCCCGAGCAGTACGAAGCAGAGCGGCTGTTCGCCACTGCTGCCGACGGCGAGCGGGTGCCGATCTCTCTGGTGGCTGGGAAGGGTACGCCTCGAGACGGGTCGGCGCCGCTGCTGCTTTATGGCTACGGTGCCTACGGCATTTCTATGGATCCGGCTTTCAACTCTGCGCGGTTGAGCCTGCTCGACCGGGGGTTCATCTATGCCATTGCCCACATCCGTGGCGGGCAGGAGCTCGGGCGGCGGTGGTACGACGCCGGCCGTTTGGGACAGAAGCAGAACACGTTCTCTGACTTCATCGCCTGCGCCGAGTTCCTGGTTCGCGAACGGCGCACGGGCGCAGGCCAACTGTTCGCCATGGGAGGAAGCGCAGGTGGATTGCTGATGGGGGCCGTTGTGAATCAGCGGCCAGACCTGTTTGCTGGCGCGGTCGCTCAGGTCCCCTTCGTCGACGTGGTCACGACGATGCTCGACGAGACGATCCCCTTAACCACAGGCGAATACGATGAGTGGGGTAATCCGAGCGAGCGGCAGGCGTTCGAGGACATCCTGGCCTATTCGCCCTATGACAACGTCACCGCACAGGATTATCCTGCGCTGCTGGTTCTGGCGGGCCTACACGACTCGCAAGTACAGTACTGGGAGCCGGCCAAGTGGGTGGCTAAGCTCCGCGCGTTCAAGACCGACAATCGGCCACTGTTGTTGAAGACCAACATGGACGCCGGTCACGGTGGAGTGTCCGGGCGCTACCGTCGCTACCGTGAAGTGGCTCTCCAGTACGCCTTTCTGCTGGCCGAGGCCGATCTCGTCTGATCTCCTAGACCCGCGGGATCGGACCTTGTCCTAAAGCATGGTCCATCAGTTGCGAGCCGATGCCCTGACCGCGTCGGTTGTCCCCGATCCAGACGAAGTCGATGAACTGATCGTCGAGGGCCGGTCATGTGCGGCCACACGCGCGCGACGTAATCGTCGACGTCGGTGCCTTCAATCCAAGAGTGCGTCTTCTCGCGCATTATGAAGTCGGCGTAGGTGGTGACAAGCGAGCGCCTGCAGAGGCCGATGATGGCCGGCTGGTCGGCCGCCGTAGCCGGGCGAAACTCAAGACACGGCTAAGTCAAGTGGCCATTAGAGCGGCGCGGAGCACGCCCGCGAAACGCTGGTGTTCGTCCACACGCCGGCCGGATATCAGACGTGGGTGCTATTGCTGCTCGCCGGGGTCGGCGTCGTCCTTGATGGCGAGTTCGCCCCGCTCCACGCGGGCCAGCAGGTCGAGGGCCAGCTCCGCCTTGTCGACCGGAACCAGGACCTCGGCGGCGCCGATGCCGTCGATCGAGATGGCGTGGGTCACCCGCAGCGACTCTCCGCGCAACTGGCACGGAATGTCGTAGGCTTCGAGGAATGACTTTAGCTGGGCCTCCACATACGGCCCCTGCACGGTGGAGATGACGATGTATCCGTCCTGCTCGATCATCCAGCCTCTCCGCCCGAGTCTCCCTGCTGGACGATGTTCAGCTGGAGCATGAGTCCTAGCAGGTCCGCTTGCTCCCACCGTTCAACGATCTTCCCGTCGCGCAGGCGCAGGAACAACATGGAGGTCAGGGCGATCGGGTTTCCGGTGGGCTGGGCGCCCATGAGGGCTCCCTGGCTCGTTCCGCTGAAGGTGGCGCGGACCGCCACCAGATCCCGTTCTGCCACCATCTCGTGCACGTCGACCCTCAAGTCTGGAAATGCGTTGCGGAACACCGTATACATCGCCCGGGCCCCGTCAGGGCCAGGGGGCTGGCCCGTCAGGGCGCCGTGGTCCACGTAGTCGTCGCCGATCAGCTCATCGATGGTTTCGTCCCGGCCCTCGTTGAACACTTCGTCGAGGAACCGTCTGGCCAGTGCTTTGTGCTGATCGGACATGGCGGTTGTCGGTGTCGTGGGTCTACTTCATCGGCGAGTAGTCGGTGGCGTCCATGAAGACGCTCTCGACCTGGACGCGCCCCACCCCGGATGCCTGCGCGATACCTGGCCAGTCCGGGTCCTCTCGGAACGCGCCCCAGTTCTCGCGGGCCGCGTCGCGGCTGTCGTGGGCGATGATGTAGATCAGGGTGTTAGGAGTGTCCTGCGGCACCCAGTA
>Ga0310344_10000152_pt1 | contig 56612 bp, 43 predicted proteins | sample HC15DNA20200_MG_FD_203801 | JGI IMG/M metagenome (GOLD analysis project Ga0310344, IMG submission 203801) | Marine microbial communities from station ALOHA, North Pacific Subtropical Gyre - HC15-DNA-20-200_MG | ecosystem: Environmental > Aquatic > Marine > Oceanic | place: Pacific Ocean: North... | reverse complement strand
AACCAACGAAACCAACGAAACCAACGAAACCAACGAAACCAACGAAACCAACGAAACCAACGAAACCAACGAAACCAACGAAACCAACGAAACCAACGAAACCAACGAAACCAACGAAACCAACGAAACCAACGAATAGACAGGGACTTGACTCGTCCTATTGATGAAGCTGAACTATCAAAATATCTGCTACAGCCGACTGGCGCCGAAATTACGCAATCTAAACCCGGCTTCATCCCGGGAAGTGCCATCTAAGTCAGACCAGCCCGTGATCTAAACAATTCAGGGGTGTTATATAACCTGAAAATCTCTTTAGTCTGGCGACGTAGCTGAAGGCTGCCGCTAGGGTCGACACCGTGGCCGATGTCACTATCCCATCTCTAGTCGACGAAGCTTCGGCACGTTTCGGCAACCGAGAAGCTTTGATCGATGGTCAAAGTCGCTGGACTTATACCGACTACCGAAAAAATATACACACCGCTGCCCGGGCTCTTATGGCTCGGGGAATCCTTCCCGGAGACCGAGTGGCAATATGGGCACCAAATATCGCGGAATGGGCCGTCGCTGCGCTCGGGGTCCACTGTGCTGGAGCCACCTTAATCCCCATCAACACACGATTCCGCGGTCGAGAAGCAGGGGACATCCTGCAACGTACATCTGCAAAGATCCTTTTCACTGTGGGTGATTTCCTCGATACCAACTACGTCTCTCTATTGGCCAAAACCAAGCTCAACCTAAAAATCGATGAAACAATTATTCTTCGAGGCCCAGTTCCAAAAGGATGCACCTCATGGAATGAATTTCTGACAGCCGCAACGGCTGTTTCTGAGAGTGAAAGAACAGTCCGTAGTACTTCAATCAACCCCAATACCTCATGCCAAATCATGTTTACTTCTGGCACCACAGGAAAACCAAAGGGGGCGATGCTCACTCATGGTGCAGTCTGCCGAGCTTTTCTCTCCTGGAGTGAAGTTACTGGATTGAACACGGAAGATCGCTATCTGGTAGTCAACCCGTTTTTCCACGCATTTGGCCTAAACGCGGGAATTTTGGCCTGTCTCATGACTGGAGCAACACTTATACCTCATACGGTATTCGATGCTCCCTCGGTAATGACCCGCATCGTCGAGGAACGTATATCCGTGCTCCCAGGACCGCCGACTATCTACCAAACCATCCTTGATCACCCCGACCTCCCAAATCTGGATCTGTCATCACTTCGGTTGGCCGTGACCGGTGCAGCTCCCGTGCCAATACCACTCATCCACGCTATGCGTCACAAACTTGGATTCGAAACTGTCATCACTGGATATGGGCTCACAGAAGCTTCCGGTATCGCCACTATGTGCCGATTTGACGACCCACCTGAAACAATCTCAAAAAGTTCAGGACGGGCAATCACTGACGTCGAGATTCGAATAGTTGATGCCAACGGCGAGGAGGTGGGAAGAGATCAACCTGGCGAGGTTGTTGTCCGAGGCTATAACGTGATGAGTGGCTACCTAGACGACCCTAAACAAACGGCAGAAGCTATCGATTCCGATGGCTGGCTTCACACCGGTGACATCGGTGTGATGGATGCCGACGGGTACCTCAAGATTACCGACCGCCTCAAGGATATGTTCATCAATGGTGGCTTTAATGTATACCCGGCCGAAGTTGAGAGCTTGCTACTAGCCCACCCTGATATTGCCCAAGTAGCTGTTGTAGGTGTTCCCGATACTCGGCTCGGCGAAGTAGGAACCGCATTCGTAGTGGCAACATCAGGAACGTCGCCTGAACCACTAGCCCTGGTAGCGTGGGCTCGAACCGAGATGGCGAACTATAAGGTGCCCCGCCACTTCGAAGTGGTCGACGCCTTGCCCATAAATGCCAGCGGGAAAGTTCTCAAGTACCAGCTGAGGGAACAGGCCCGTTCGGCCCAAAACACCTAAAGATCCACCCTATTTATTCACACTAGGCCCCATAAACTGTTTCTCGACAACTACGAATTAGTCTGCTTCCGACCATGAATAACAATCAACCATATCCCAATGTTGGAAGCCCAGATTTTCCAGCCATTGAAGCACGGGTTCTTGAGCGTTGGGCAGCCCTGAGTACCTTCGCTGCCTCAATCGATAGACAAAGTGAGGCTACCGAATTTACATTCAATGACGGACCACCTTTCGCCAACGGCCTGCCACATCATGGACACCTCTTGACCGGCTATGTCAAGGACGTTGTCCCCCGCTACAAAACAATGCGAGGTCACAAAGTCACCCGCCGATTCGGGTGGGATTGTCATGGTTTACCTGCAGAAATGGAGGCTGAAAATCAACTGCCAGTAAATGGGCGAGCCGACATCATCTCCTACGGAATTCAGGAATTTAATCAACACTGTCGTTCTTCTGTGATGCGCTACTCAAAAGAATGGGAGAAGACGGTCACTAGACAAGCGCGCTGGGTCGATTTCGACAACGATTACAAGACCATGGATCTCAACTACATGGAGTCCGTGCTGTGGGCCTTCAAGCAGCTCTGGGAAAAGGATCTCATCTACGAAGCTTTCCGGGTGATGCCCTACTCCTGGGGTGCGGAAACACCTCTATCGAACTTTGAGATCCGTCTTGACGATGCCACTAGATCTCGTCAAGACCCCGCCATCACAGTGGCATTCGATCTGAAACCCGAAAAGGGGGATCCTGGTCCCATACAGCTACTTGCATGGACAACCACACCGTGGACACTGCCGTCCAACTTGGCTATCGCAGTCGGTCCGAATCTTGAATATGCACTTCATCAGAAGCCTGATGGCCAAATTCTTGTGCTCAGCGCCGGGGCGACCGAACGTTACGCAGATGAACTAGAAGCAACTGAAGAAATCGGCAGACTCACCGGTAAAGATCTCGTAGGGCGTTCTTACGAACCGTTATTCAACTATTTCGCTTACCGAACCGACGCATTCCGAATTCTTGATGCCGATTTCGTGGATGCCTCCGATGGAACTGGCATAGTCCATATGGCCCCAGGTTTTGGTGAGGATGATCAAATCATCTGTGAAACAAACCAAATCGAAATTGGGGAAGTGGTTCCAGTCGATGATCAAGGTCGCTTCACCCAAGAAGTACCGAAATGGGCCGGTATCAACGTGTTCGATGCGAACCCCGACATCATCAAACACCTTAAGGGCCTAAACCGAGTTTTTCGTCACGAAACCTACGAACACAACTATCCGCATTGTTGGCGAACCGATACCCCAATCATCTATAAAGCCATCTCTTCTTGGTACGTGAGGGTGACCGAGTTAAGAGATCAGCTAATCGCCAACAACACAGAAATTAACTGGGTCCCTGATCACGTTCGAGACGGTCGCTTCGGGATGTGGCTAGAAGGAGCTCGAGACTGGTCGATCAGCCGGAATAGGTTCTGGGGGTCACCAATTCCAGTATGGCTCAGCGACAACCCCGAATATCCACGAATTGATGTGTACGGCAGTTTGGATGAGATAGAGGCCGACTTCGGAATCCGCCCTAACGACCTACATCGGCCATTTATTGATGAACTGGCTCGCCCTAATCCCGACGATCCGACCGGACAGTCGATGATGCGGCGAGTACCAGAAGTGCTCGACTGCTGGTTCGAATCAGGATCTATGCCATTCGCTCAATTCCACTACCCATTTGAGAATGAGCGGTGGTTTGAGGATCACTTTCCGGCCGATTTCATAGTCGAATACATCAACCAGACAAGAGGCTGGTTCTACACAATGCACGTTTTAGCCACAGCACTTTTTGACCGCCCAGCGTTTAAAAACGTGATCTGTCATGGGATTCTGCTTGCGGAGAACGGATCCAAGCTCTCCAAAAAACTCCGTAATTACACGGAACCTCAAGAAATCTTCGATCATCAAGGATCCGACGCCTTGCGATGGTATTTCATGTCCGCCAACATCGTTCGTGGCGGAGATCTTCGGATAAGTGATCAGGGTATTGACGACGTGGTTCGTCAAGTACTGCTACCGATATGGAACGCGTATTCATTCTTCACCCTGTATGCGAATGTTGACAACTACCGAGCGCAGTTTCGAACCGACGCAACCGGTGTACTTGATCGGTACTTATTAGCTAAGACCCATTTAATGGTTCAATCTGTCACCGATCGGATGGAAGCATACGACCTCCCAGGCGCCACGGCCGAGTTGCACCGATTCATCGACGCCCTTAATAACTGGTACATCCGCCGCAGTCGCGACCGGTTCTGGGCCGAAACCTCCATGAGCCAAGAAGTAGGCAAAAGTGATGCCTACGACACCCTCTACACAGTGCTAATAACGTTCACCCAAGTAGCTGCTCCCCTTCTCCCAATGATTATGGAAGAGATACATGCCGGTCTAACTGGCGGCGACAGTGTCCACCTCACAGACTGGCCCGATACCGGCATATTTCCCTCGGATCCAGCCCTAGTTGATCAAATGGACCGACTACGTGACGTGGCTTCTACAGCTCTTCGTCTGAGAGAGGAGAAAGGACTAAGAGTCCGCCTACCTCTTTCTTCTATCACCGTTGCTGGCACTAACGCCGAATCTCTCTCAGACCTTGTCTCCCTCCTAATCGACGAAATAAATGTTAAGACCGTCCACCTAACAAACGAAATCGAGACCCATGCAACATTCCGGCTCGAACCGAACGGGCGTCTTCTAGGACCACGTCTTGGAAACGCCGTACAAACAGTGTTCGCCTCTGCTCGGGCGGGCGAATTTAACCAAAATAAAGATGGCACGGTGACCGTAGCCGGGGAAACACTCCAACCCCACGAATTTGTACTAGCACTAGAATCCCCGACTAGCACCACCGCAGCTGTCCTGGGCGGCAATGACGGTGTAGTGGTACTAGACACTCTAGTTACAGATACGCTCGCTGCAGAAGGTCTAGCTCGTGATGTAGTCAGGTACATTCAACAGGCCCGACGTGAAGCAAAGCTTTTGGTCACACAAAGGATCCGACTCCAAATCGACGGCGACGAAGCGCTCCTCGATGCCGTACGTTCCCACGAAAGCCAAGTTGCTGCCCAAGTTTTAGCAGTCGAATTTGTGTATGGGTCTACAGAACTCAATGGAAACTGGCATGTAGAGTCACACATTATCGAAGGATTTTCTTTCAGTTTCGGATTCATACAAGCTTAAAAATCTTGTATTTCGTAGTGCCAAATAGCTAGGTCGGCAAACAAGCTAGGAACTTCAAAAGCCACCCTGTGCGCGAGCCATCCAAAAACCAGCCACGAATCTGGCTAATCTCTTGACACAGCTGTAATTACATGCGTGCAATACAATCCCCAGATCGTTTATCGCTCCCCTCATAGGGCCACCCCTATGGAGCGATGCCGGTCCGGAAAGACAAAAGGGAATTAGTCAAACAAGAGATCCGGGAAAGGGAAGGAAATCCCAATGGCTCTTACCGAAGATCGGGCGCTTAGCTCCAAAAGACTCGACGATTCACTTGCAATGAACGAACCACAGATGATGGTACGGAAACGCAACGGGGATCTCGAGCTAGTAGACGTCAACAAAATCGTTAGGGCTGTTCAGCGCTGTGCCGAGGGGCTTCCGGGCGTAGATCCAATGAAAATTGCGACCAAAACAATTTCCGGTCTGTGCGATGGTGCTACAACAGAAGAACTGGATGCTCTCTCGATCCGCACAGCCTCATCTTTTATAGTAGAAGAGCCCAACTACTCACGTTTAGCAGGTCGCCTACTTGGAACGGTCATTGACAAAGAAGTCCGGAACCAAAATATCCACTCCTTCTCACAGTCAGTGTCAATTGGCAGCGAACTCGGTCTGACCAGTCACGACACAGCGTCCTTTGTCTCAGAGAATGCCCGCAAACTTGATGACACTGTAGATCACAACCGTAACAATCTCTTCGAATTTTTCGGTTTGCGAACCGTCTACGATCGGTACCTGCTACGACACCCTCAAACCCGCCAAGTCATAGAAACGCCCCAGTACTTTTTCCTGCGGGTTGCCTGCGGCCTTTCCACATGTCCCGACGAGGCGATCCGCTTTTATGAACTAATCTCATCACTGGAATACCTTCCTTCTAGTCCTACATTGTTCAATTCAGGGACAATCCATTCCCAAATGTCGTCGTGCTATCTCCTTGACTCGCCACCAGACAGTCTCGAAGGCATCTATAAGCGATACACGGATATCGCCCAGCTCTCAAAGTACGCTGGCGGTATTGGCGTTGCTTGGCACCGGATCCGATCTAAAGGCTCACTGATTCGTGGCACCAACGGTCTATCCAACGGAATCGTGCCTTGGCTTAAGACCCTTGATAGTTCAGTTGCCGCAGTCAACCAGGGCGGCCGACGTAAAGGAGCCGCATGCATCTATCTCGAAACTTGGCATGCAGATATCGAGGACTTTCTAGACCTACGCGAAAATACTGGTGACCACAACCGGCGCACCCACAACCTAAATCTCGCCAATTGGATCCCCGACTTATTCATGGAGCGGGTCGAGAAAGACTGGGTGTGGTCACTATTCGATCCGCAGAAAACACCCCATCTCACCGATCTTTATGGTGAAACTTTCAACGCAGCTTACGTAAAAGCCGAAGAAGACGGTCTTTACGAGCGCCAAATCTCGGCACGCGATCTTTACAGCCGGATGATGCGTTCACTCGCCCAAACTGGCAATGGCTGGATGACCTTTAAAGATGCTTCGAATACGAAGTGCAACCAAACTGGCGAGAGTGGCCGTGTCGTTCACCTGTCTAACCTCTGTACAGAGATTATCGAGGTTACTGATCAAGACGAGACGGCTGTCTGCAATCTAGGCTCGGTCAATCTAGGAGCACTAGTCAATGGCGGTGAGTTCAACTTTGAACGATTGGGCGAGATCGTCCGTATTGCAGTCCCTTTTCTCGATCGAGTTATTGACATCAACTACTACCCAACTGAAGAAGCCGAGCACTCTAATTCACAATGGCGACCTGTCGGCCTTGGCCTAATGGGACTCCAAGACGCCTTTTTTAAGCTAGGACTGCCTTTCGACGATCCGGATGCGAGAAAGCTATCGACCCGCATCTCGGAAGAGATCTACTTCAACGCCTTGTGGGCGTCAAGTGAGCTAGCGGAAGCCACAGGCTCTCACGAACATTTTAAAGACACGAGAATTGCAAAGGGAGATTTTCAATTTGACCTCTGGGGGATCCAACCCACTGATCCGAAACGGTGGAACAAACTGCGAGATCGGATCGGCAAATATGGTCTGCGTAACTCATTATTGATTGCAATAGCGCCAACAGCCACGATCGCCTCAATCGCAGGCTGTTACGAGTGCATAGAACCTCAAGTCTCGAACATATTCAAACGTGAAACCCTCTCTGGCGAGTTCTTGCAAGTCAACCGCTATCTCGTACGTGATCTTCAGTCCCGGGGCCTCTGGACTGAAAGAATGGTCAACGCTGTCAAGGCATCAGAAGGCTCAATTCAAGAAATTAGCGATATCCCCGAAGATCTTCGGGCTATTTACCGGACTGCTTGGGAAGTTCCAATGCGTTCGCTGATCGATATGGGCGCAGCCCGCGGACCCTATATCGACCAAAGTCAATCCCTAAATCTTTTTATGGAATCGCCAACTATTGGGAAACTCTCTTCCATGTATCTCCATGCCTGGAAATCTGGCTTAAAAACGACTTACTACCTGCGGTCCCGGCCCGCAACCAAAATAAACAAAACCACAACCAAGGAAATATCCCCACAACCCAATTCAGAGGAACTTAACAAAACAACCTTCACCGACGCAGAGGCCCTAGCTTGCTCTCTCGAGAACCCAGAAACATGTGAGGCCTGCGACTGATGGCGCTCGCTGAGAGACCCATCGACCCTATAAGAGAATCAATAGGAGTTTCACCTGAACAGACGAATTTGCATCCAGGGAATATTCTCGAACCTGGCTTTGACCTAACACTACGGCCGATGCGTTATCCGGTCTTCTACGAAATGTACAGAGACGCCATTAAAAACACCTGGACAGTCGACGAAATCGACTTCTCAGACGATCTCCCGGATCTAGATCGGAAGTTGTCTCAAGCCGAAAAACATCTCGTCAACCGGCTCGTCGCATTCTTCGCCACAGGTGACTCGATCGTCGCTAATAACCTGGTCCTCAACCTCTATCGGCACATCAATGCTCCAGAAGCGAGGATGTATCTTTCTCGTCAACTATACGAAGAGGCACTGCATGTCCAGTTCTATCTGACACTTCTTGACAACTACATACCCGATCTTGAAGAACGCGAAGCCGCTTTTTCCGCAATTCACAACATCCCGTCAATACAAAAAAAAGCATCTTTTTGTTTCAAATGGATGGGATCGGTCAACGAACTAGGACAACTTGATACAGACGAGAAGCGAAAATCTTTCCTACTCAACCTCATCTGTTTTGCAGCTTGCATAGAGGGGTTGTTCTTTTTTGGGGCATTTGCTTACGTATACTTTCTTCGTTCCAAGGGTCTGCTAAATGGTTTAGCCGCTGGAACCAACTGGGTATTCCGTGACGAATCCTGTCATATGAATTTTGCATTCGAAGTCATTAACACTGTTCGGACCGAACAACCCGACTTATTTGACGAACACCTCGCCGAGAAGATAGGTGAAATGATCGACGAAGCAGTCGAGTGCGAGTACCAATTCGCCGAAGACCTGCTGGGCCAAGGTGTGCCTGGAATGTCTACCAGTGACACTCGAGAGTACCTCCAGTTCGTAGCAGATCAACGTCTCGCTCAACTGGGTTTAAACCCCCGATACAACTCCAAAAACCCCTTCGGATTTATGGAACTTCAGGATGTCCAAGAATTGACCAACTTTTTCGAACGGACAGTCGTCGCCTATCAAGTGGGCGTCAAAGGCGACGTCGCCTTTGACGAGGATTTCTAAACCCATATCCGAAAATTTCGATTCCACTTCCGGTTTAGAATCAAGACGAAGGAGACGCTTTAGTATCGAAAAGCGTCAAATATTCTTTCGGCGGCTGACCCAGGTGATTCCTCGCCGTCGAGGACACATCGCTCAGCTTCGTCCAATAACTCGATTACGGCGGGATCCTTACGAAGAGCATCTAGAAGGCGATCCTCCACAAGCGTCCACATCCAAGCCAGTCTCTGTCTGCGGCGTCGCTCTTCCCACTCGCCAGACCCTGTCAGGGTCGAGCGATGGGTGTCAATCTGCCCCCAAAGTTCAGTAAGTCCTTCACCCGTTAAACTACTGCACACCACAACCTGCGGGACCCAAGATGAAATTCTCGGATGTGTGAGTTCTAATGCAGTTGAATAAGCCCGCGCAGCAATTCGTGCCGCCTTTACGTTGTCTCCATCGGCCTTGTTCACAGCTACCAAATCGGCCAATTCGAGCACTCCCTTTTTAATACCTTGGAGTTCGTCACCTGCACCCGGGATCATAAGCACCAGAAAGAAGTCAACCATCTGGGCTACGAGTGTTTCAGACTGACCTACTCCAACTGTTTCAACAAATACCACGTCGAACCCAGCCGCTTCGAGCACAAGCATCGCCTCCCGAGTTCTTCGAGTGACACCTCCTAGTGTTCCTGAAGAAGGTGAAGGTCTCACGAATGCACGCGGATCGTTGGCAAGATTCTGCATTCGAGTCTTGTCGCCCAAGATCGAACCGCCAGTGACGGAGCTAGTGGGATCAACCGCCTGTACAGCAACTCGATGATTCAACGAAGTCAAATAAGTTCCGAGAGCTTCTATAAAGGTGGACTTACCGACACCCGGAACGCCAGTTACACCAATCCGATGGGCACTACCAGAGTGAGGAAGCAGAAGTGAAAGCAACTCTGCGGCAGACTCCCGATGATCTGGATGATCACTCTCAACCAGTGTAAGGGCTCGACCAAGAGCAGCCCTGTCCCCATCCAAAACTCCATCAACCAATTCGCCGACCAGTAAGTTCATGAAATAGCCCGAAGCAACTCACAAGCGGCAGCTGCTATAACTGTTCCCGACGGAAAAATTGCTGAAGCACCAGCTTCACGTAACGCACCATGGTCCCCTGGCGGAATCACGCCCCCAACAGCAATAGCTATGTCTCCTCGACCCAATTGGATAAGAGCGTCTCGAAGCATAGGGATGAGAGTGAGATGACTAGCCGCCAGCGAACTAACTCCTACCACATGCACATCGTTCTCAACAGCCTGACGGGCGACTTCCTCAGGTGTGGAAAACAGCGGGCCGATGTCAACGTCAAAGCCAAGATCAGCAAACGCTGTAGCGATTACCTTTTGACCACGATCATGGCCATCCTGACCCATTTTTGCAACGAGGATTCGAGGCCGGCGACCATGGCCCTTCTCAAACTCGACTATTTGTGAGCGGGCTTGATCGATCTCGCCACTCTCACCCACTTCGGTTTTAAAAACTCCAGTGATACTCTGCACCTCCACTGTATGGCGCCCCCAAACCTTCTCGAGAGCGGCGCTAATCTCACCGACCGTCGCTCGTGCACGAGCGGCGTCTATAGCAAAACCTAGTAGGTTACCGTCACCTGATTCGGCACATCGGCTAAGCGCCAACAATGAAATCTGACAGGCAGTTTCATCTCGGGTCCTCTTCAGCATCTCCAACTGAGCCAATTGTTGCGACCTGACCTCGGCGTTGTCGATCCGCCGAACTTCAACATCTTCAAAACTGTCAGAGTGGTAACGATTAACTCCGACCACTACCTGACGTCCTGAATCAATACGAGCCTGGGTCCGAGTAGCAGCCTCTTCTATACGCAATTTTGGAACACCAGAATCAATAGCAGCCGCCATTCCTCCCATATCTTCAATCTCAGAAATATGAGACCATGCTCGGGCTGCTAAATCATACGTAAGTCGTTCAACGTGATAGCTTCCACCCCAGGGGTCGACGACTTTAGTAATACCTGTTTCTTTTTGCAGAAATAACTGAGTGTTACGAGCGATTCGCGCAGAAAAATCACTGGGGAGAGCAAGAGCTTCATCGAATCCATTCGTGTGTAGTGACTGAGTATGGCCCTGCGTAGCAGCCATAGCTTCTAGACAAGTACGCATAATATTGTTGTACGGTTCCTGAGCAGTCAGACTCCAACCCGATGTTTGACAATGCGTTCGCAATGAGAGAGACCGAGGATTCTGTGGATCGAATTGTTGCATCAGATGCGCCCAAAGAAGACGGGCCGCTCGTAACTTGGCAATCTCCATAAAAAAATCCATACCCACGGCCCAGAAGAAGCTAAGCCGCGGAGCGAAAGCGTCTATCCCTAACCCGGCTGCCATCCCAGCACGTACATACTCCAACCCATCGGCCAATGTGTAAGCAAGCTCGAGGTCAGCAGTGGCTCCAGCCTCCTGCATGTGATAGCCCGAAATCGAGATACTGTTGAATTTCGGCATCTTCTGGCTAGTCCAAGCGAAGATGTCTGAAATAATTCGCATAGAAGGCGTCGGTGGATATATGTAGGTGTTACGGACCATAAACTCTTTGAGAATGTCGTTCTGGATAGTTCCCGCCAAATCCTCTGGGGCCACCCCTTGCTCTTCACCTGCAACTACGAAAAGAGCCAATATCGGTAGAACTGCACCATTCATAGTCATCGACACTGTCGTCTCTTCAAGCGGAATCGCCTCAAATAACGTCTGCATATCGAGTATGGAATCAACAGCTACACCAGCCATTCCTACATCCCCCGCCACACGGGGATGATCCGAGTCATAGCCACGGTGAGTTGCTAAATCAAAAGCAACCGATAAACCCTTTTGGCCGGCAGCTAAATTGCGCCGATAGAAGTCATTGGACTCTTTCGCCGTAGAAAAACCTGCATACTGCCGGATAGTCCACGGATGGGCCCCATACATCGTCGGGTATGGACCTCGGAGATAAGGAGCGAAACCTGGCCATGTTTCAAGAAAGTCAAGATCTTCCACATCGGCTGATGTAGAAAGAGCAGCTACATCAATCCCCTCTGGTGTTGAGAAGTTCCCCATATCAGGAATCTCTCCAAGTTCCCTAAAAGACGTTCCAAGATCTATCTCACTAAAATCGGGAATCCTGTTCATCGGATAACTCCAAGATCTGCCAGTACGTACCTGAGTACCTCGAGAGTTCCCGAATCTAATCCAACAAAATTATCTACCCCGGCTTCTCGCCATACGGATTCAAAATCTCCCGGATCTCCCACCAGTAGAATTCGAGTAACACCCTCATCCTTGAGGAAACTTACGACATCAACAACTTCGGCGAGATATCGCTCGTCACTACCACAGATCACGGCTATAGCCGGACCTTTATCTTTGGTTGTTCGAATACCACCTACTGAAAGCAAGTTCACTACAAACCTTGATCTCGCTGAATGTTCTGTCACCGGCCCAAGTGCCATCAACCTGACCAGAGCGTTTGCGGCAACACCCGCGTCGCGTAATACCTCAAAGGATTCTGCAAAACGGATAGGAGCAAACGGGCCCTCTGCAATAGAAGATCTCGGAGATCTTTGCAGGGGCAGTGCGTCGATATCAGGGAACTCACTTACCCCAATCAAACTATCGGTACCGTTAGAGAGGCGGACTATTTTTGCGGCACAGGTGGCCCCCACCTCAGACTCAATCATTCCAGAAGAGAGAGCATCCAACATGCCGCCGTTTGCCTCAATAGCACGAAATCTTTCCCAAGCGGCTTCTGCCATACTTTCGGTAAAACTCTCCACAAACCAAGAACCGCCGGCTGGATCTACCAACCGCGCAAGGCCACTTTCCTCTCTGAGTAATAGCTGAGTGTTTCTAGCAGTACGCCGACCGAACTCGTTAGGTTGTCCAATAGCTGCATCAAACGGCCGAACTGTAACAGCATTAGATCCCCCTAATCCGGCAGAAAATGCCGCTACTGTTCCCCGAAGAAGATTCACCCAAGGGTCATGGCGAGTCATAATCGCGGACGAAGAAACAGCTGTCTGGTGCTGCCCCCTGTTCTCCACTCCGCAAACCTCCGAAATACGATCCCAAAGGCGTCGTGCTGCTCGGAATTTTGCAATGGTTCGAAATTGATCGGTATCTGACGAATAAACAAAAGTTAGGGCCGAAAAGGCTTCCTCAACTGGCAACCCTTCGCTCTCTAGCAAACGGAGATAAACAACAGCAGTAGCAAGAGAGCAAGCTAACTCCCAAGATTCGCTTGCCCCAGCTTCGGCCCATACTGTGGCATCCACGGTCAGAGGATGGACTCGAGGCGCCTTGGCTACCGAAGCTACAGCGGGCACTAAAACAGAAAGATCGGGCTTCCCGCCATAAAGTGCTGCGACCGCAACAGGATCAACGCCCAGAGATCCGGCACGATCTGCAAAGGGGATGTCCCGCATTTCCCACAAATCAGCGAGCCAACCGGCAGCAGGAACAACAGGAGATGGCAATAGCGATATCGGAGCCATCTCTAGGTGTACACCCTCCAAAACATCTACCAATTCCTGAAAGGATTGAATCCCTATAGAGAGAGGGTCTAAGAGAATCGAGGTTGCGCCCTGTTGTAGTTCATCAAGTACGCTAGCATTTGCAGCGGCTACACCATTGTCAGTGACTAGCGCTCGTATCCCCCAGCTGTTCTCTGTTTCTCCAGCCGCTGTAGTACCTCGAATGTACGGACTCGCACCGGGGAAACCAGCCTGATCTGTTCTACCCCCGTTGACGTATAGAGGTTCAATAGGTATTCCATCATCAGTGGTGGTAACCAATGAGTCGAGAGTTCCTCTACCTAGAGAAGCTGTAGCTAATTCAACCCATTGATCTTGGGTAATCGGATCAAAGCCCGCTGCGAATCGTATGGGAGAAATATGAGAGGCCACAGACTGATGTTAGGTGAGACGAGCTTGATAAGGGGGAGATCGGTGACATATGACCATTTCCGCAGAAATTGTAATGGCTAACTGAATCAATCTTTCCCGGCTGATGAACTACCGAACTACAAATGGGATGATTGATTCATGCGCATAACTACCTCTCTTAATTACGCCACCGACCCCCGAACCGCTGCCCAACAGGCCCGAGAACTCGAGGCAGCAGGAGTCGACTGTATCTGGATCCCCGAAGCGTATGGATTTGACGGTGTAAGCCTGCTTGGCTATCTAGCGGGGGCAACAAATTCTGTCGGTCTCGCCAGTGGCATCTTGAATACTTACAGCCGGACACCGGCATGCCTAGCCCAGACAGCCGCCGGTCTTGACGCCCTCTCAGAAGGACGTTTTACACTCGGTCTCGGTGCGTCAGGGCCACAAGTGATCGAGGGCTTCCACGGTGTCCCCTACACCTTCCCACTAACCCGACTAAAGGAAGTTATTACTATCTGTCGAATGGCTTGGTCCCGTGAACGCCTGGAGCATGAAGGCCAAATATTTAGACTTCCACTGGCAACTGGTGAAGGAACCGGTCTGGGTAAACCCTTAAAAATCATCAATCACCCGGTGCGACCCAACATTCCCATCTATGTGGCTGCCTTAGGATCAAAGAGTGTAGAAGAGACCGTAGCGTCAACAGACGGTTGGCTTCCTTTTCTAGTATTTCCAGAGCGACTCGATCAAGTCTGGGGAAAGTCTGTACGCGCTGGCCTTGCTCGGCGTAATCCAAATCTTGGTGAGTTAGACATTGTCGCAGGTGGTCTTGTCTCCATAGGAAAGGATGCAGCAAAGTATCGCGACTTTGCTCGCCCGATGGCGGCCCTCTATATCGGCGGAATGGGTGCAAAAAATAAGAACTTCTATAACGATGTGTGCCGTGACTACGGATTCGTTGACGAAGCTCTCGCTATACAGGATGCGTATCTGGAAGGCAGAAGAGATGAAGCAGCCGATCTCCTCCCCAACGAACTAATCGAAAACACCACTATCTGTGGCGACGAGGGCTACGTCGCCGAACGACTCAGTGCCTATAAAAATGCGGGCATCACTTCCCTCAACGTCACGCCCATCGGTGGTGAGCCAGCCCAGATTCTCGGTCGCTTACGTGAACTAGCCGAACACGCCTAGGGGGAACCTTGTCTGACACTGAACCAACCCCATTCACCATTTCGGTTGATGACAATGCAATCAAAGATCTTCAATATCGCCTCACCCAAACACGCTGGCCGGATCAAATCCCTGAGACAAAATGGGAATATGGAGCGAACCTCGAGTGGTTGAGAGAGACTGCCCTTTATTGGGCGAGCGACTATAACTGGCGAACTGCAGAAACAGAACTTAACGACATGGATCATGTCGTAACCACAATTAATGGACAACGCATACATGCTATTCATCAGAAATCTCCGCACCCCAGGGCCCTACCCCTAATGTTGATCCACGGCTGGCCTGGATCAGTAGTTGAATTTCTCGACATTATCGGTCCACTTACCAATCCCACAAAGTACGGAGGTGACGAAATAGACGCATTCCACGTGATTGCACCCTCCCTTCCGGGATACGGATGGTCAGGACCAACAAAAGATCGTGGTTGGGATATCCACCGAACTGCACATACCTTCTGCGAATTATTACTTCGGCTCGGCTATCGCCGTTATGGCCTCCAAGGTGGAGACTGGGGTTCATTTATCTCCCGCCTGATAGCTGGCCACAACCAAGAGAATGTAGTTGGCTGCCATGTCAATATGATTATTGCCAGACCCCCTGGAGAAAAAGGAGATTTCGAAAACATAACTCCTCTCGAACAACAGCTGATGGACCGCTTCTCCTGGTATGGGACTGAAGACAATGGATATTTCCGTATCCAAGAAACACGCCCGCAAACTCTGGGCACCGCTCTCAACGACTCTCCGGCTGGCCTCTTATCCTGGATGGGCGAGAAATTTCGCGGTTGGACAGACTGCGGTGGTGACCCATTTAGCGCTATCTCTAGAGATCGAATCCTGACCAATGCGAGCGTCTACTGGTTCACGGGCACAATCAACTCTTCGATGAGAATGTACTTCGAAACTATGAAAGCACAGACGCTAGAGGGAGAAACCGGAAAGGTGCCACTGGGTGTGTCCATCTTTCCCTATGAAATCATGGGTGCTAGGCGACGTTGGGTAGAAGCGGCACATAATCTGACTTTTTGGAATGAACACGAAAAAGGTGGCCACTTCGCTGCTCTTGAGCAACCGGATCGGCTTGTCCACGACATCCGCGAATTCTTTCAGCCGTTGAGATGACTATCGCTGCTGACGGAGTAGTTATCGCTACCGCAATCTATGGAGTTCAGAATCCAGATGCTGCACACCGGCTGGTCTTTACCACCGGCTGGGCAAACGACCGTTCAGTTTGGTTACCACTGGTTGATCAGCTCTCCAATGACCACTCTTCAACCATCTGGGATCTCCGCGGACATGGTGAGAGCCAAATCCCAGCTCCGGGAAGCTACACCCGGCAGCATGCGCTTGGTGACCTCCAGGCAGTAGTACACGAAGCCGGAGTACCAGCCGTACTAGTGGGACATAGCCTGGGCGGATACTTGTCCCTGGCCTACACAATCGAGAACCCAAAGGACATATCTGCCTTGGTCTTAATCGCAAGTGGACCAGGATTTAGAAATCCCGATTCGCGACGTCAATGGAACAACTCGGTTAAGGCAAGCGCTAAAACGTTAAACCAACCACCAGGTGTCTACGAAATCTCATTACACGTTGACTCGTACGTCATCGACCATCTCTCACAAATCACGTGTCCAGTGCTCGTCTTACTCGGGGAACGAGACCATCGTTTCAATTCGTCAGCTTCCTTATTCGAAAGAGAACTCGATGTCCGAAAAACCGTAGTGATACCTGGTCAAGGACACATGGTTCACTTAAAAGCTCCCACCGACTGTGCAGCAGCGATTCGAAAGTTTACGGAAAATCTTTAATGAGTAGTAGATCACTGATGGGTCTAATCGACCTGCCTGGTGGAAATTTTTGGATGGGCAGCAACGATCCGGGTCGCTATTTGAACGATGGAGAAGGGCCAGTCCGTGAAGTAAAAATATCTCCATTCGCCATATCAGCAACAGCAGTAAGTAATTCGGAATTTGCCGCTTTTGTAGAAGACACTGGCTATGTCACAACGGCAGAAAAGGAGAACTGGTCATTCGTTTTCGCCGGAGATCTCCCAAACGACTTCTCAAACACTCGGGGCATTGTTGGTGCCGAATGGTGGCGACAAGTACACGGTGCTGACTGGCGCCACCCAGAAGGCCAACACAGCGAAATTACAAATCGGGATAACCACCCGGTCGTCCATGTTTCCTGGTTCGATGCCGCTTACTATGCAACATGGTCGAAAGGAAGGCTACCGACGGAAGCCGAGTGGGAATACGCTGCACGCGGCGGACTCATTCAATCAGCCCTGCCATGGGGTAACGACCTGCTCCTCGACGGAAAACATCATTGCAACATCTGGACGGGTACCTTTCCAACTAATAACACCGCAGAAGATGGATGGGTTGGCACCTGCCCAGTCGATGCCTTCAAACCGAACGACTTCGGACTTTTTAACTGCTCCGGGAACGTATGGGAATGGTGCGCTGACTGGTTCACAACCCAGCACACAGATGGACCGGTAATCGCAGATCCGATCGGACCAAGTTTTGGCACCGACCGGGTCGTCAAGGGCGGTTCGTTTCTATGCCATGACAGCTACTGTCACCGATACCGACTTGCAGCGCGTTCAGCCAATACCCCCGAAAGTACATCCGCAAACCAAGGATTCCGAATTGCGCACTGATCTTTCGATCACCATCTTCTAGTATCTAACCATGGGAGTACGATCGGAGATTAACGCCGGTGTTCCGCCCGCCAATCAGTCTGAATTCACGGAGGCAAAGATCGGGACGATCGGATTCTGGCCTCCGGTGATACTTGCGCCCATGGCCGGAGTCACCAACGCTCCATTCCGAACCTTGTGCCGAGAACACGGGGCCGGCCTATACGTAAGCGAAATGATAACTGCCAGAGGTCTTGCGGAAGGAAATACTCGCAGTGAGAAATTGAGTCGTTTCGCTACTGGAGAATCACCACGTAGCATCCAGCTCTACGGAGTCGACCCCATAAGTATGGAGCAAGCCGTCCTGCATCTCATTCGCAAAGACGGTGTCGATCACATTGATCTAAACTTCGGTTGCCCTATGCCGAAAGTAACCCGGCATGGCGGCGGAGCAGCTATCCCGTTACGGCCTAAACTTTATGCCTCGATCGTGGGTTCTGCCGTCAGCGCTGCTGGCGATATACCGGTAACTGTTAAGTTCAGACTCGGTACAGACTCCGAACATTTAACCTTCTTGCAAGCTGGGAAGATCGCCGAAGAACTCGGTGCTTCAGCTTTGTCCTTGCACGCACGAACGGCAGAGCAGCTTTACTCCGGGACAGCTAATTGGTCTGCAATCGGGGATCTGAAAGCATCAATCGGATCTATCCCGGTGTTTGGTAATGGCGATATATGGGAGCCCTGGGATGCTCTACGACTCATGCGCACGACCGGCTGCGACGGAGTCGTCATCGGTCGAGGTTGTCTTGGGCGTCCCTGGATTTTCGGACACCTCGCGACTGTTTTCGGTAAATTCCCGAACACAGGTGGAGCAGAACCTGATAGACCGCCCCGACTCGGCACAACTGCGGCAACGATGAAACGGCACGCCCGTCTACTAACGGACTGGGCTGGCCCTCATGGAATCCGTGATTTCCGGAAACATACCTCCTGGTACTTGAAGGGCTATTCCACAGGGCCTGCAATCCGGCATAAGCTAAAAACAATTGAATCTCTTAGCGATCTTAACCGTTACCTCGGACAACTCGACAGCGAACTTGAACTAGGGTTGGACTCACTCCGTGCACCTCGTAGCCACCGCAACGGCCCTAAACGAGTCGTTCTTCCAAATGGATGGCTAAACGATCTCGAAAACGAAAACCCCCCTGGCATCGAGGCAGAAGTACTTGTCAGTGGTGGCTAGGCACAGAACAAACTTGATTCTGGCTTCCGGATCACCCGCTCGCCTCGCGCTCTTAAGAGCACACGGGTTCGACCCAAAAATCCGCCGACCTGTTGTAGACGAGACTCCAAAAACCGGTGAATCTCCGGCACAACTAGTTCAACGCCTGGCCCTAGCGAAACTTCATTCAGTGGCCGATCTCAACAACACAACTGTGGCAGCAGACACCGTCGTCTCTTTAGATGGAAACATCTTCGGTAAGCCAATCCGACCAGATCGAGCAGTGGAACTACTCACTCATCTCTCAGGGCGGACTCACGAGGTATTCGGTGGAATAGCTATACAACATGCCCAAAACGAATTGTGTGGCGTCGTTCGTACTCAGGTTACGTTCCGAGACCTCACCCCAGTAGAAATCGACTCTTATGTGGCGACAGGCGAACCGTTAGACAAAGCAGGGGGCTACGCCATTCAAGGTGGAGCGGCCAACTTTGTAACCGCTATAAACGGCTGCCGAGACAACGTCGTAGGCCTATCGATCGAGGTCTTCTTAACTGCCCTGCGCAAGCTTGGTGCTCAACCTGCCGGTTGAGGCATTTTTATCAAAGCAACATTTAGAGAATCACTAAACAATCTCTCAAAAACAAGGCTCTAGCTAGCCAACCCATTCGGAATTCAAAAACCAGTTGCTTAGATCATCGGTGCTTGGAATGAATAAAAGAATAAGCAAAAATGCGGCTTCGCCGAACCCCACTTAAGGAGTTCGGCGAGGCCGAGCCCGTGACTGCCACCGTCCAGAAGACTGTCACAAGCATCACCGCCGCACCCGCCCGGCCCGACGATGAATCCGATCGAGACTCAACCCACTAGCATCTCGGAAGATAGCAAGCCGAATCTCGATGTAGGTCAGTACTGTCCGAGATCATCGGCGGTAACACCTAAAGAATCGAGAGCCGGCTGTATAGCAGTCTCAACAACTGCACGAATCCCGTCGAAAGGCTCATTAGACATCGCGTATACAGCCTCGACAGCTTCAGTATCAGCACCATGCGGACCCACCAGCGGAGCTAGAACTCGCCAGAACGAGTAGCCCTCTACTTGGTTGATCCGGGCAGATGCGGAATCACCATCAGCGACTGCTATAGCTGTCTTTTCCGCATACTTCATCGAAGCCTGCGCGTATGTCACCACCAAGTTACGAATGATTTCATCCGCTGCTTCCTGTGTCCCCGCTGTATCGCCAGCTAACAAAGCATCACGACCATCATTGAAAGCGTTCAGAATATTGACATTAGCTACACTCGTCTCACCATCTTCAGAAAGCGTGCCAAAATCTTTGGCGCGCTTATCGGCAGTGGCGTACGCAGCACAATTTGGCTGCGCACCGGCATAGAACGCCCAACCCTCATCCCAGTTGTGAGGGGCACCAGAAGCTGCATCAAAATTTCCATCAGCTGCCTTTGCCAACGCTGAATGCAACTCATGGACTGTCCAAGCCACCAAAATTTGATTCATGACACCCTTCTGAACCGCTTGACGCCGAACAAGATCCGGCTCACCAGCAAAGTCACCAGTACCTTCCAAAGCAGCTGTCACATACTCATCTAAAGGAGCGACAGTGCCATAGTGGGTATCAACCCCATGATGTTTACCCTCCGCTGATGCAAACCCAGCCAAAGTTCTAACTGAACCAGAAGACTTCACCGAGTTCGCTCCCTCACGATAGATAGCCGTCACAGCAGCAAAATCGATTCCCTCCTCCTTAGGAAGAAGCGCGTTAATGTCACAAACATCAACCGGGATCAACCGATGGCTATCAACATTCGATGCATAGGTATAGCCACCGTCAGCGGCTGTGGCATCCTCAGCAGCCGACGCACTACCCGACGCACTACCCGACGCACTGCCCGACGCACTGCCCGACGCACTAGCCGACGCACTAGCCGACGCACTGCCCGACGCACTGCCCGACGCACTAGCCGACGCGGAGTTACTGGTCGAACTTGACCCAACTTCCCGAACCTTCGCCCCTTCGTCACTCCCACAGGCCCCAGTCAAAAGTGCTAGGGCTAATACCACAAAAAAAGAGCGGCTTTCCCCGATCCTCATACTCTGATCTCAACTTTCTTCATTGTCGTAAGTATCCCGGTCCACGAATGGCGACTCGCTACCGAGCTACCGCCATAAAGACATAAATAGATAGGTAGACCTAACATAAAAGATAAGGTTACCTAAGCTTTCTGAGATGGCAACCTTTCCATATTCAGATTTGATCGGTTAACCTACGTTCGTGATGAATCGATCGCCTTCAGCACTCCCACTCGCCGTCACTGGAGTCAATGTGTCCTTCGGTGAGACTCAGGTGCTTTCCCAGATTGACCTCGGAGTTAGAGCTGGTGAAATCCTGGCACTCCTTGGGCCAAGCGGCTGCGGGAAAACAACATTGCTTCGAACAATCGCTGGTCTAGAACGACCAACCACAGGATCTGTTGTTATTGGGGACGAACCAGTGGTAAATCACGAACATTGGGTGCCCCCAGAAAAACGCCTAGTCGGAATGGTTTTCCAAGATTGGGCTCTCTTTCCTCATCTCACAGTTGCTCGAAATGTGGCCTATGGCTTGCCACGCGCTGCACGAAACACTCAACAAGTTGACGAAATTCTGGCCACTGTAGGGTTGACAAATTTTGCCCAACGATCTCCAGCAACTTTGTCTGGCGGTCAACAACAACGCGTGGCTCTAGCTCGAGCACTTGCGCCTAAACCTTCAGTCCTCCTGCTAGACGAGCCCTTCTCTAACCTAGATACAGCACTACGTGTCGACATTCGCACCGAAGTTCATAGAATTTTAGTTGAACTAGGTATCACCGCCGTGTTCGTAACTCATGATCAAGAAGAAGCCTTTGTTCTTGGAGATCGTGTGGCAGTCATGAGGGACGGCCAAATTGAACAAATCGCAGAACCAACTGACCTCTATACCAAACCAGACAATCGCTGGGTAGCTTCTTTTGTCGGGAACGTAAACCTAATCACAGGCGAAAGCAGTGGACTAGAGGCCAAAACATCTGTGGGTACGATCCCACTTGCACTCGAGCACCGCGGAGCTGTCGATGTACTAGTTAGACCAGAAGAGCTACATCTGGAATATGGCGACGAAGCGGAAATAGAGTTAGTCGAATACTACGGACATGACGTGATGGTTATTGTTCGTCTCGACGAGGGTACACGTCTTCGAGTGCGCACCCTGCCCCATATTCGTGTAGCTCGAGGAGATCGCGTTAGTGTCAGCTACAGAGGCGTACCAACAACTGCCTTTCCCGCAACCGACTGACTACCCCCAACTCTAAAATGTCCGATGCTGATCTACTGATTATCGGCGCTGGCCCAGCCGGACTTTGGGCCGCCTGGCGCGCTGCTCAAGCCGGACACAATGTAATACTCCTTGAAAAAGGCACCACTCCGGGAGGCATGGCAGGGAGCTTTATGGTTGCAGGGCAAAGCGTTGACTACGGCTCCCACCGCCTACATGCCTCGATAGAGCCAAAGCTCATGACCTCTCTCCAAGAGTTGTTAGGAGATGACCTCCAGTCACGCATCCGTAACGGGCGATTACGCCTCAATGATCGCTGGGTCGGATTTCCCCTGAGGACACTAGATCTCCTCCGAAATGTCACACCACGATTTGCCCTCGGAGCGACTCTCGACTCCTTATTATCGCCGTTCCGCCAACCAAAAGAAGAGACTTTCTCGGCTTATCTTCGTGCTGGTCTCGGCAAAACGGTCTCTGAGATGTTCTACGAACCATACGCTGAGAAACTATGGGGAAGTACCGCAAGAGAACTTGACGCCGAGCTAGCTCGACGCCGAGTGGCAGCGTCGAGCCCTTATGCAATTATTAGACGCCTCGTCAAAGGAGCGAAAACGGAAGGTCGTCGCTTCTGGTATCCCCGTCTTGGCTACGGACAAATCTGCCTGCGCCTCGCTGAAGCCGCGACAAAAGCCGGAGCAGATCTTCGCTTTGCCACAGCGGTCAATGGTCTTAATCTTGAAAGCAATCAAATTGTTGCAATCACTGGGAATAACCGAATCACCGCTTCTCGTTGCTGGTCGACAGCACCCATAAGTGCCCTTGTTAAATATATTTCACCTGAACCACCCGATGAGATACTCAAGGCAATCGGAGAACTCCAACATCGGGCCATGGTCCTCGTGTATCTCGTCTGTGATCAACCTAGGTATACCTCATTCGATGCCCACTACTTGCCGGGACCCGATACACCGCTATCTCGTCTATCTGAAGCGAAAAACTATCGGGATGGCCCTGATCCCGCTAACCGGACCGTTCTCTGCGCAGAAATCCCCTGCTGGGAGGGTGACCATATCTGGAACGCCTCGGACGAAGAACTGGGCGCGCTGGCTGCAGAGTCACTTGTGATAGAAGATCTCCCTATCCCTAGGCATATAGCCACAGAAACAAGACGATTACCCCATGTCTATCCTATCTACACTCCCGGCTACCGTAGACACTTGGATTTACTAATGGAGTGGGTGTCCACCTATGACCGGCTTACCGTCTTAGGCCGACAAGGGCTCTTCGTCCCAGACAATCTTCACCACGTGCTTGCCATGTCTGCAGCAGCAGTAGACGCACTCAACATTGACGGATCATTCAGCCAGGAAGCTTGGACTACGGCACTTGACGGTTTCACCCAGCATGTTGTGGAAGACTGAGTCTCACGTTCTCTAGCCCAAACCGCTCCGGTCAAATTCTAAGCTGCATTGACTTCCCGATAAACCGCCGGCACGACTCGACGCAAGTAGCCTCCCAGCCGCACAAAACTTTCGCCACTCGTTCTGAATCGATAGCTAATTGGTACTTCTCTGTATCGATAACCCTTTGCAATAAGGTCAAGAGTAAGTACCTGTGCATAATTAAAGTCGTGTATGACCTCGGCATCGGCCGCAGCTGCGAAAGAAAGCGCCCTATAACCTGACTGCCCATCTGTAATAGGAGTTCGAGCAATAAACGAGAGAATCTTTGTCAGCACGAGGTTGCCGAAACGTCGATGAGGCCGCATATGTTCGATCGTTCCAGCGAAACGACTCCCGACAACATAATCCGCATCGCCGAAGAGAACCGGCGCCACGAGACGTTCCAACTCCTCTGGGGGATACTCCTCATCTGCATCACAAAAAGCAATGACCGCTGCACCTTGTTCGACACCATATTCCAAGCCAAACCGGACACCGGCTCCAAGACCCCGGCAAACCCCAAAAGATTCGACCTTAGCGCCGCACCTACGAGCGATCTCAGCAGTTCGATCGCTGGAGCCATCATCCACTACAAGGACTTCCACCCGCCGACCACAAACTGTCTCAGGAACCCGACGGACACAAGCCCCCACGGAATCCTCTTCATTGAGCGCTGGCATAAAAAGTAGTACGGGTGCATCATCGGCAATCTGGGCACTACCGGGAACACTCCGAAACCCCTGGGCAAGACGTAGTCGACCCGCCAATCCAGGCCGCGGTTTAAGAACGGCTATCCCACCAGCCAATAAGGAATACCCAGTCTTAAGCCCATGAGCCGTTAAGGCGGCAGCCAGAGCAGTACCGGTGTCATGACCTAAGGCTGCATAGGCTGCGACAGAAGCAGCCTCATAGGTACCGAAACCGCTGGGTGCAATTGCCACCACCTGTGCAGAAACTGCGACTGTAGCGACTAAAAGGGCACCTTGGGGGGAAACATTCATTCCTGCCCAACGGGCACACTGCCAAACTACTACTGATTCAGCCAGCCAAGCAGAGGCGGTAAGAACAATCACGAGAATGCCGGGATAACGAACTGCAGTGGGATCAACTCGGGAGACTTGACGCAACCAACGAAAACCAACCAGGCCGACACCAACAACGGCAAGAAAAATGGGGAGCCCCCAAATGCCCGCGATGTTGACAAAAGTCCCAGGTGCCACAAGAACTCCAATACCAAGAACGGTACAAATGTCCACGGCCCTAAGCGTCACCGTAGAAGAAGCAACTGCATCAAACCGCACCTTTGTTCTTCGGACAACACTCACAATCCGTAATGGCTCACCCAGCCGCATTGGCAAGACATGGTTGGCACCAAGCGCTAGATGAATACCCGCTAATGAGTGAGAAAATTTAAGGCCAGGCAATACTCGACACCAGGCAAATGCACGCAACAAAAAGGCAACACCAAAAGCAGCTATAACAAAAAATAATTCCACCGGTTCTTCGAGCATCGCTCTCCAACCGGTATAAAGCACATCGCCGTCTACGGCTCGAATCACGATCACCGTGGCGAACGCAAAAACCGCACCCCCGACCAGAGCGCTACCGCGTCGCGAACGGCGAAGCTTTGACACAACCAGTTTTAGTTTTTCGATACCGCGAGCTACATCTAGAACGAACAAGGCCGAAACCTACCTCAACTGGCTGTTAAGTGAACCTTACTACTTCTGACAACCAGACGATACACTTCCCACCCATGTTCACCACCTTCTCTATATCCTCAAAGACTCTACGACAGATCTCAATGGCCCTCTTCGGGATCCTTCTCCTAACAACCGCCTGTAGCTCAAGCTCAGACAGCCGATTGGATGGGCGAGCAGCCGAAATATACGGCGACGAATGCGCTAGTGACACTAAGAAAACCGTCACAATCTACTCGGGGCGCACTGAGTATCTGATAGGGCCAATCCTTGAAGCCTTCGCATGCGAGACAGGAATCGATGTTCGAGTTCGCTGGGGGAACTCCACAGATCTAGCTGTACTAATCGCAGAAGAAGGAACGGCTACTGAAGCCGACGTGTTTCTCTCTCGCTCGCCAGGCCCAGTCGGTTTTCTTGAAGGTAAGAACCTCCTTGGTTCAATAAACGAAGAGGTTCTCGCGCAAGTATCAGAGGAAAATCAAGCCTCCTCGGGGGCGTGGATCGGTTTCTCAGGGCGAAAGCGTGTTCTGGTGCATAATATCGATCTCGTACCTGAAAAAGATCTCCCAAAATCGGTGTTTGATCTCACTGACAGCCGATACCGCGGTCGTGTAGCTCTGCCCGCCACTAACGGGTCATTCGAAGACTGGTTTACGGTTTTCAGAGACACTCACGGGAATGCAACCGCCACCCAATGGTTAAAAGACATGGTCGAGAATGACGCTGAGTACTACCCAAACAATCGAGCCATTGTCGAAGCTACAGGCCGAGGTGAGATTGAGATGGGACTTGTCAATCACTATTACAATTACCAAGAAAAAATTGCTGAAGGTATGGCACACCGGGCAGAAAATCATGACTTTGGTTCCGATGACATAGGTTCACTCTTGATAATTACAGCCGCAACAATTCTGGATACAGCCGAAGATAAAGAGGCCTCAAACCGGCTTATAAGCTATCTTTTGTCAGAAGGAGCTCAGACCTATTTCACGGAACGAACTTTTGAATACCCACTCGGGGGAGGCGTCTCACCAAATCCAGTTCTTCCCCCACTGACTGCTCTGGAAATTGGATCCGTAAACTTTGACTCATTAGGTGGCGGTTTCGAAGATACGGAGAGAATCATTCAGGGAAGTGGAATCCTCAACGACTGACTCTGGGCGGCCTCGCCGTCGTGCCCCCTGGCACCTGAAGATCACAGCTGGCGCTGTAGGGCTACTTTTCGCGTTTCCAGCCTCCTATCTTCTATGGCGAAATGCCACTGGCAGCACTGGAGAATCTCGTGCTGAAGTGCTCGAACGTACATTGGGACCACTCTGGCGGACGATCCGACTAGCAGTATTGGTTGGTATCACCACAGCAGTACTTGGGACATTGCTCGCTTGGCTCACGACAAGGACCGAGCTCCCTGCCAGACGCCTATGGCGTGTGTTACTGCCCCTTCCTCTTGTCTATCCAACTTTTGTGGGAGCGGCAGCCTTCATCCGAACTCTGAATCCTGGAGGACTCCTCGCAGATCTCGTGGCAAAAATCGGCATTCATGAGACCCCGCAACTCCGTGGACTTTTGGGTGCCTGGCTAGTCTTAACTCTCTTTACTTATCCGTACGTCTACCTGCCGGTCGCTGCAAGACTGCGAAACCTGCCAGCTTCACTCGAAGAAAACTCTCGACTACTGGGATCTTCTGGGTGGTCGACCTTTCAGCGAATCGTTCTCCCACAAGCAGCCTCGGCTATATCAGCCGGAACACTGCTCGTGGTCCTTTACACGATCAGCGATTTCGGAGCTGTGCAACTTATGCGCTACGACACACTCACTAGAGCGGTCTGGACCACACGACTAAATAATCAGCCACTTTCGTTCGCTCTTGCGGCCGTCCTACTAGTTCTCGCAATCTTAATTGTTGGCATTGAACGCTTTGCTTCACATCGAATGACCGCCCCAGCACGAGCAGAATCCAGCCGAACGCTCTTAGTGCCACTTGGCAAATGGCGGCCTTTCGCCCTCGCTGCAACGACGGGTGTTGTCGTGTTGGGCCTTGCGGTACCGGCTGCATCCCTTGCCGACTGGGCGATAGAGGGAATCCGCCGAGATTTCGGCGGTGGACGAGAGCTATTTATCGACCGACATGATGTCCTGGGTCCAGCTTGGAATACTGCCTGGGTGAGCATTGTGACTGCTGCCATCGCAGTGGCAGCGGTCTTGCCAGTTGCCTTTCTAGTCGGTCGTTACCGTTCCCGAGTCGGTTCTCTAAGCAACGCTTTAGTCACTTCGACGTTTGCAATGCCAGGATTGTTGATCGCGCTCGCAATGTTTTTTTGGACTTTGCGAAGCTCTTGGGCCGCTGAACATCTTCGTGGAACCATGCTCGTACTTGTGTTTGCATATACCGTTCGTTTTGGTGCCCAGGCACTTGGAGCAGCTACGGTTGCTGTCTCGGCAGTGCCGCTTCGACTCCACGATGCGTCCCGTACCCTAGGAGCAAAACGCTTCCGTCGTCTCGCTACAGTCGACCTTCCACTCATGGCGCCAGGATTGCTCGCCGGAGGTGGCCTCGTGCTACTTTCGACAATGAAAGAACTACCTATCTCACTACTAGTTGCTCCGTTCGACTTTCCAACGCTGTCAACCAAGATCTTTCATTCTTTCGAAGACGCCTTTGTTGCTGAAGCGGGAATCCTCGCCCTGGTTCTCGTAACACTTTCTGCGATTCTTACCTGGCTACTTATCGTGCGTCGCGCGGACCATCTTGACTAATTCGTGTAAAAAGCACCGGGCTATCCGCCGAGCCATGCTAATCGTTGCTTTCGTATCGGCAGGAACAGCAGCCATTGGTATCCCGGCAAGGTCTACCTACGGCGCTCAGGTCAGTGTTGATGAACCGCAATACCTGATGACAGCTCTGAGTCTTGGAAAAGATTTTAATCTCGACATCAGCGACGAGATCGAAAACGGAGAATATCTGCCTTTTCACGAAGTGCCATTGAACACTCAGACCTTTGATCTGGATACTGCAGGCCAACGACTGAGCCCACATGACCCGCTACTCCCTTTGTTGCTAGCAGGACCAATGCATCTCGGTGGTTGGCCCGCTGCCCGAGCGACCCTCGCATTGATGACTGGTCTACTTGCTGCTTCAACGCTCTGGCTAGCGGTTCGGCGATTCGGTGTGAGCGTCAATACCGCGGCTTGGGTGATTGGATCCCTCTCTGCATCACCTCCCATCGTAAGTTATGGATCACAGATATACCCTGAAGTACCTGCGGCTTTAGCGATTGTTCTCGCCGTTTCTCTGGCCTCGGGAAATGCCTCAAAACGATCTCTATGTCTCTTTATTCCATTAATCGCCGCGTTACCTTGGCTCTCGGTGAAGTACCTCCCTGCTGTGGCTTCGCTGACAATCTTATTTTTGATTCGACTATGCCGTTCTGCAAAACAAACCGCGGCCATTCTTGTCACAACTTTCCTAATAGGCTTCGGAGTTATCTATCTGATCGCCCATCAGAAGATCTACGGTGGCTGGACGGTATATGCAGCAGGTGACCATTTCGTCGAATCCGAATTCCATGTACTAGGAATAAATCCCGATTATTGGGGGCGCACGCGTAGAATCGTCGGACTATTAATCGACCGTGGATTTGGTCTGATTCCCTGGACTCCAGCCTTTCTGACCTTACCTGCCTTCCTGGGATCATTTGCCCGACAACGACCTCGTGGTTGGGAATTAATTCTCATACCGCTTGCAGTCGGCTGGGCTAGCGCTACCTGGATGGCCTTCACTATGCATGGTTGGTGGTGGCCTGGACGTCAGTTGGTGTTCGTACTACCCCTGGCTCTAGTTGTGATTGCCCACGGGATAGATCGTGCACAAAAGATCTTGGTGCCACTGGTTGCGAGTGCTCTTATAGGTACCGGTGCGTGGATTTGGCTAGCAGTTGAAGCTTCAACTGGTCATCGGACAATCGTCGTTGATTTCCAAGAAACTCTCTGGCCCGGATACAGACTGTTGCGCTGGTTGTTTCCAGATGCGAGCAGCTCTATCGGATCACTGATCTGGACTGGACTTTGGGCAGCGGGGCTTGCCGCACTCGTGTTATACGGTTATCGAAGTCTCGGCCGAAACAAGAATTCGGGCGGCAGCGAAAGCACCAACACCCACATAGCGGCCATCCATCTCGACGGTAGTAGTACCATCGGGTGAAACGGCAGTAACAGTCCCTCGATTTCCTGGCTTAAGCGCAGCATCCTCAAGATATTCAAGGAGGCCGACGCGAAACTCAAGCTCCTCTGGGATGCGTTCCACTGTGAACGAATCCCCAGGATTCAAAGCATTCAGCACGCCTGCACCTTGTGGAGCCGCATAGTCCGACCCTGGGATCGGATTGCCGTGTGGGCATGTAGTGGGTTCCCCCAAAACACGTCTCATCGCCTCTTCGACTGGGCCTGAAATTATGTGCTCCCATTTTCCTGCCTCATGATGAGCCTCAGTCCACGAAAGGCCAAGAATGTCAGTAAGAAAACACTCGGCCAACCGGTGTCTTCTGACTACCTGGGTCGCAAGTATCAAACCAGACTCGGTGAGTGATATTTCTCCACTAGTTAACTTAATAAGACCTTCCTTATCCATCCGGCGAATCATTTCAGAGACAGCAGGACGGGAAATATCAAGACGCTCAGCAATACGCGCTTGAATCACTTCAACATCATCCTCGGCAAGTTCGAAGATTGTCTCACAATATTCTTCGAATGCGGGATGGTATTCGGGGGCTTCATAATCCATAACCCGACATTAGCCGAGTTTTGGTATCACTTACGAGCGACTTGATGAAGTTTGTAGGGAAATATACTGGCGGGTCAAACCTTCGGATAATTCGATCTTTGGTTGGAAACCGGTTGCTGCTTCGAGAAGCTCAGTCGAGGCATAAGTCAACTGGGGATCTCCGGGAGGACGCTTGGTCGATTCAATAGGCACAGATTTTCCGGCAATTTTTTCTACAAGCCGAATTGCCTCCAAAAGTGTCACGGGCTCACCTCCACCAATATTGAAGGTAGAACCAGCCAATCCATCTGTTTCGCCAACAGTATGTGTGGCTTCGACCACATCATCAACGAATATAAACGATCGTCTCTGTGATCCATCACCTCGAAGTGGAAAGGCCGGACCTCCATTTACAGCAGTAAACAATCGACGGAACGCCATATCCGGACGCTGGCGAGGTCCGTAAACGGTAAAATATCGAAGGACAGTAACTTCGAGACCTCGCTCAGCATAAACCTTCGCAAGAAACTCCCCAGCTAACTTCGAAACCCCATAAGGGCTAACAGGTGACAACAGATCCTCTTCCCTGGACATACCTTCTGTATTGCCGTAAACGGAAGAACTAGACGCTAATACGACCCGCTCTACCCCTGCCTCCAGGGACGACTCGAATAGATGTTGCGTAGCAAGCACATTCGCATCTAGGTGGGAAGCGAAGCCCGTGCCCCAAGAAGTCTGGACACCGGGCTGTCCCGCCAAATGGTAAACCGTGCGGGCTCCTCTGAGGAACTGCACCAAAGAACAATCGAGGATATCGGCTTGTCGAAAAATGAAATTCGAACTGCGTCTGGCTCCATCTAGATTTTGCAATTTCTCAATCGTGTCGTAGTTAGGTGTGAGACTGTCGATGCCTACGACCGAGACGCCGCGCTCAAGCAAACGGTCGACAAGCGTAGAGCCGATAAAACCAGCCGCCCCTGTGACTACGTCATAATGTCCTAAAGACATGAGCTATCCAATACTGGTCAGACCATTATTTATTATATGAGAGGGCCACCTAACATCTGGACTCCTGACAGGCAAGAAGGGCCGATTCACCATTATTCTCCTTCCTACAGTAGACCAAAGACGCTGGGCTTTATCTGGAGACTCCAGTCAAAAAGTTCGAGAAAAGGCGCCAAAGTGACAGTCAGTAAATAGTCGACCAGGATGTTTGAGTAATGGAAACAGCAATCACAAAAATGTTCGGTATTGAGTTCCCAATTCTCGCTTTCAGTCACTGCCGTGACGTCGTTGCGGCTGTATCGAAGGCTGGAGGAATGGGAGTTCTGGGCGCAGTAGGGCATAGCGACGAGGCCCTGGAGGTCGATTTGTCGTGGATTAAGGATGAAATAGGTGACCGCCCTTATGGTGTAGATCTGATCGTCCCTGCCAGTTACACAGGCGACACCGAAGGCGGTCTGCAGCCGAAAGAAGTCGCTGCCTTAATTCCAGACAGCCATAAAAACTTCCTAAATAACCTCCTAGATCGCTACGAAATTCCCCGAAAGCTGGAGCCAGCGACTAGTTGGACAGAGAACCAGGAATCGGCACCCTTCTCACTTAGTAAAGCAGAAATGCAACTTGACATTGCTTTACATCATGGGCCAGCTCTCATAGTAAATGCTCTCGGCCCCCCACCTGAGGAAATGATCAAACGCGCTCATGGGTCCGGGGCAAAAATCGCCGCCTTGGCAGGCACTCAGGCACATGCTGAGCGCCACGTAGAAGCGGGAGTAGATCTCGTTGTAGCTCAGGGTAGCGAGGCTGGAGGACACACCGGTGATATCGGTTCAATGGTTCTTATCCCTGAAATTGTTGACGCTGTAAGCCCCATTCCAGTACTTGGAGCGGGCGGTATTGGATCTGGCCGACAAATGGCAGCTGCTATGACACTAGGTGCAGCAGGAGTCTGGTGCGGGTCGATATGGCTCACAACTGACGAAGCAGAAACACACCCTGTCGTTAAACAAAAAATGCTTAGCGCTAAGACTACGGACACTCTCCGCTCTCGATCGCTAACAGGCAAACCTGCTCGGATGCTAAAATCAGCATGGACAGATGAGTGGGATAGAAAAGATACGCCAGACCCCCTTGGGATGCCTCTTCAACCCATCCTTACAGGTCGCGCTCAGGAACAAATCAACAGTGCTGCGCATCAGGGAGGTGCTGGTGCTCAGAAATTAACAACCTACTTCGTAGGGCAAGTGGTGGGCTCCATGAACCGGCGCACCTCATCAAGCCAAGTTGTCCTAACCATGATCGAGGAATTTGTAGAATCCGTCGAAAATGTCGCTAGGCAATTGGAGACCTAACGGCCCCTACCGACCTTCTACGAAACCACCAGTGATCTGAGGCGAGATGGTTGTCGCTATCTGAACAAGCGACAACCATTTAATTCTCATACATCCGCCTTTACCAGAGGAGGACCGACACTAAACGGGGCACTGTTAGATGCGGTACCACTGGGATCTTCAATTCTGTAAATATATCTGCCACTCATTGATCGGTAATCGGATAGAGCAAATGTCACAAACCGCGTACACGGTCAGTCTTGGAAGCTGATCATTCCTCCACCGTCAATTATGAAAGCCTGACCAGTTATCCAAGAAGATGCGTCTGAAGCTAAAAATAGCGCAGCTCGGCCAATATCTTCCGGCTCGCCAAGACGCTGCAGAGGATACGACTGTGCAATCACATCGCCTCGACCATCCGCCCAGAGTGCCCTAGCAAAGTCAGTCTTGATCAAACCTGGGCAGATTGAATTCACCCGCACACCTGGAGCCAATTCTGCCGCTAACTGTTTTGTGAGGTGGACAAGTGCCGCCTTGGTAACGGTGTAGGGGCCAAGAATCGGATTAGTGTGAAATGCCCCATCGGAAGAGATGTTGACAATAGTTCCGCCATGGTCTTTCATCCATGCATACCAACAGGCTTGACTCCAAGTGAGAGGAGCCGTCAAATTGATCTCCAATGTCTTCTCCCAACGCGGAATGTCAACTTCAATAGTGGGACCGGCGTATGGGTTTGTCGCAGCGTTGTTAACAAGAACATCTACGGCTCCATAATTATCAATTGTCGCACCCACTACCCGGTCTATGTCTTCCGCCCGTCCTACGTGACCCGGCTCAAAAGCCAAGTCGCCTCCTGTCATCTCGGTAAGTTCAATAACTGCAGCCTCACAAACATCGGCTTTTCGACTCGTTATCATGACCTTGGCTCCGGCCGCGGCTAAACAACCAGCAATGGCTTTGCCAATCCCACGTGAACCTCCGGTTACCAGTGCCACCCTGCCGTCCATCCGCACACTATCCATGTCTCACCCCGTGATCGTCTGCCGGAATCGATCCTACTACACCACTACCAAACAGTTCATAACGAGAAAAGAGTTGAAATCTTAGGATCTCGGGCTAGTTGACTCGCCGCTCACGACCTTCCCAATATGGGTCCCGTAATTCCCGTTTGAGTATCTTGCCTGACGGATTCCGGGGAATTAATTCAACGAAGTCGACTGACTGAGGGCATTTGAATCCAGCAAGACGTTCACGCGCAAACGAAAGAATTTCTTCAGCAGTAACGTTCGAACCAGGGACGGGGATAACTAGCGCCTTTCCAACCTCACCCCACTTGTCATCCGGCACACCGATAACGGCCACATCAGCTATCCCTTCGTGAGCCATAAGAGCATTCTCAACTTCAGCGGGATACACATTTTCCCCACCAGAAATAATCATGTCCTTTACCCGGTCGTGAATATAGAGGTAGCCATCTTCCATATATGCCGCATCTCCCGACCGGAACCACCCATCACCGGGCAGCGCCTCAGCAGTTTCTTCAGGCATCTTCCAATAGCCCTTCATATTCTGCTTGGAACGGATCCAGACCTCCCCAACCTCACCATCAGTTAGCTGTTGTTCTGTGTCAGCATCAACAATCTTCACTTCTACACTTGGGATAGGCTTCCCAGCGGACCGGAGCAGACGTTCCCGAGGGCCACCTGGATCATGATCCTCAGGATCCAATTGGGTTACTGCTCCAGTGGTTTCAGTCAAACCATAAACCTGCATGTAATCACAACCAAACATTTCCATTGACTTAACAAGGACATCCTGGGTAATAGGTGAAGCACCGTAGACGATCAGCTCCATAGACGACAGATTGATGCTGTCCGAGGGAACCATCAGTAGAAATTGCAGAATGGCAGGGACGAAGAGGGCATGTGTAACTCTCTCCGATTCAATTATTTGCAGAATGGCAACTGGGTCAATGTCTCGCGTCATGATCGTTTTGGCACCTGAACCCATCCCAAACAGCGCCCAACCACTACCAGCTATATGAAATAACGGCATTACAGCCATGTTCACAGTGCTGTCAGTCATCTCCCATTCAACGACCTCAAATAATGTTTTGAAATTTTCGTTGGTTAACTGCGCACCTTTCGGAAGACCTGTAGTGCCCGATGTGTACAACTGCATGGCTACATCGTCGCCGCTAGCAGGAGTGATCTCACATTGAGGTGATTGCGCATCTCTCCAATCCATGTATGACCCGTGGACATCATGATCGCCGATTATCAAAACGGTCGTGGTGTGGGTTAAGTCAGCTTCAAACAAATCCAGTTGTTCAGAGAACTCTTGATGAATAACTAAAATTTTGGCTTCTGCATCGTTAACGATGTAAGCCATCTCTGGTGGAGCAAGTCGCCAGTTCACCGCGACGGCAACAGAGTTTGCTAGACCGCAGCCAAACGCTAACTCGAAGTACTCAGGCCCATTCTTATCGATATATGCAATTCGCTCTTGAGGTCCAACCCCTGAAGCCCGTAAGGCGTTAGCAACTTTTCCAGCTCGATCGCGCATTTCAGACCATGTGATCCGCTCTTCCCCAATCACAAGAAACTCAGATTGAGGCTTCTCATCCGCGCCAGTAATTATTATGTCAGCCACGCTGGTCATGTTTCTGATATCCATAACTACCGAAACTACACCCGTCTCCTATCCCATGTCAGTAGCCGGGACTGACAGATTTTAAAATCAGGACGCCAGAATTATCTTCCAGAAGCGACTAATCAAAGCCGCTTTTGCACCTGAAACCATATGGACACCCAACTGACGAAATAGACAAGCACGCACTAAATATATGCGAGGGCTCCGTCGACCTTCAGTTATCGAACAATTGAGATCAAGCCATCCAGGGCTCATTCTTGGACAACAATTTATTAAACCCAATATCTGCAATCCATTGCCTGAAAGTAGAACCGGTACATTCAGCTATTAGGGTAACCTTACATACTTTGTCACCCTCCCCAGAATAACAACGAGAGGAATCGGAAAAGTGCTGGCGAAAAAGGTTTCTATCTCAGGAGCCGGCTATGTAGGCCTAACCACAGCTCTACACCTTGCGTGGCACGGACACCAGGTCGCAGTAGTCGATATCGACCCCCGACGTATAGAGAATCTCACGGGCGGCATCGCCCCTTTTGTGGAGCCACAGCTGGAAGAGCTCCTTCACAGCATGAATGAAACAGGTCGCATCTCATTCACAACTTCTGAAACAATCGCAATGTCTGACTCAAACTTTCATCTGGCATGCGTACCCACACCACAAAAGTCCGACGGGAATCTGGACCTTTCAGTAGTTGAGGCTGTCGCCGAAAGTGCTATCAAATATCTTCAGCCAGGTTCCGTGTTCGTGATGAAATCAACTGTGCCTCCGGGCACCTGCGCTTCCCTTCTTGAAAGGTTCAACTCCCAGGATCTTGAAATCGTCGCAAACCCCGAATTTCTCCAAGTCGGCAAAGCCGTCAAGCAAACCTTCAAACCGGCTCGTATCGTCGTGGGAGCACATCACCAATATGTAGCAAATCAGGTGGCCGACCTCTATGACAGATCAAATGTCTCGACTCTCCTCACCGATCTCACGACCGCAGAGCTAATCAAACTTGCCGCTAACTCCTACCTGGCGGTGCGCCTGAGTTTCGTCAACGAAATAGCTGCTGTTGCCCAAAATCTCGGAGCTAATGGAGATGAAACTTTCGAAGGTCTTGGAACCGATCCCCGAATTGGCAGTGACTACCTTGCCCCTGGTCCCGGTTGGGGTGGCTCATGCCTCCCAAAGGATGCACGGGCACTAGCGACCATTGCAAGTAAAGGAGCGGGTTCTCCGGTTCTCGAAGCCGCACTGCAATCAAACAACAACCGCCTCAACCGGCTAGTCGAAACAATCGCTAATACCCTCAGGGGATCAATCTTTGGCGCTCGAGTTGCCTTACTTGGTCTAGCGTTCAAACCGGGAACCGACGACCTTCGTGACTCCCCGGCACTTTTACTAGCAGACATGCTCTTGGATCTCGGTGCCGAATTAGTTGCCTATGATCCCTTGGTTTCGACACTCCCACTCAAGGGAATTAGACTGGCATCGACACCGGAAGAAGCAGTCAAAAACGCCGAAACTGTTGCCATCATGAACGCCTGTCCCGAATTTTCCCAGATGGAACTCGAACCGCTTGAGACTGCTATGAGGGGTCACACAATAGTGGACGCCTGTGGAGTGATCGACTCGGCGAAAGCAAATTTAGCTAACCTCCACCTGGTCATTTCAACATGATTTCTCACGGAACTATAAAAGGTTGACTGGAATAGCTCCGTCGTAACGCTGAACTGAGGCGTCTGTCACGCCAAAACCGCCCATAACCGACTGGAATTCAGCCATATGGGGAGACTGGAAATGAGCTCGAAGTGCGTCTTCATTCTCCCATTGTTCGAAAACTCGAAGACACCCAGGTAAGAGAGGATCCGCACTGAACACATACTCCATGCAGCCTTCTTCTGCTTGGGTTGCCACCATCATGGGAGCGACAGCAGCAAGAGCTGCTTCGACCTTGTCGGGATCTATCGTGATTGTGCCGGCGATGATTATCAAGGGAACCTCCGACCCAGTTTGATAATAGTTGCCTGAGATACAAGAGCGTACCCTCGGCCATTATGAATGACCTATATAGGACATGTCTTCGAAAGGGGACGAACATGACCACCGGACTCCAAACCGGCACAGATGGAATTATCCGCTGTTCATGGCCAGGCCGACATGTCGACTACACCGCCTACCATGATTACGAGTGGGGATATCCAGTAGATGATGACAGGTCCTTATTCGAGAAGATCTGTCTTGAGGGATTCCAAGCTGGCCTTTCATGGCTTACTATCTTGCGTAAGCGAGATCACTTGCGTAAAGCGTTTGCCGACTTTGATCCTGCAATTGTGATTCGATTTGAAAGGCGAGAAATCGAAAAACTGCTCGAGGACTCGACCATTATTCGGCATCAAGGAAAAATTGAATCAACAATCAACAATGCTGCCCGATGCCTAGAACTCATGGAGGAATTTGGCTCACTTGCTACCTACATATGGTCCTGGGAACCCTCCCAAACAACCCGGGTCAGTAGTGACTCGTTACCGACCTTTACCCCTACATCTGCCGCTTTATCGCGTGACCTTAAAGCACGCGGCTGGTCTTTCGTGGGCCCCACAACGATCTACGCCTTCATGCAAGCAGTCGGCCTAGTTAACGATCACCTGTCAGGTTGCTTTGCACATCCGAAAGTCGAAGTTTCTCGAAAAAACCTCATCCGACCCTAACGTCCTTTACTTCTCGATTATCTACCAAAATGCTAAAGCCTGAATGGCCTATTCGAAGGTTTCGTTGCTAGGAGTCCACAACAGGAACTCAATCTCTACCACTCACAAGGAGAATCCATTATCGAATTACTTTTGGATTTTCCTGTCCCTCTAGGACAAGGCCAAGCCGTCATACATTTGCGAGAAATTCCGCATCATTAAAAATCCCTCTCTACCATAAAGCGTGCAAGGTCTTTGAATTCGTCTACAGCGCTCTGTTCAAGGCCAAGGTCTTCAAGCGCATCTATCGCAACCACGAGGCGGCCTTTAGCAAAAGCTTCGGCATGTTCCCGTCCGCCCGCATCCTCCAACACTGCTTTCGCTCGAAGCACATCCGAGTCCGTTAGGTCACCAACTTTCCCATAGATGGTCAGGAGTTCATCTGCTGTTCTTCCACCCATCTCCAAGGCTGCTACCACTGGCAAAGATTTCTTGCGCTCCCGCAGATCGTTGCCAACCGGCTTACCCGTCCGTTCCGCATCTCCCCAAATTCCAAGAACGTCGTCAACTGCTTGAAAAGCGCAACCTAGCTCTAAGCCAAACTTCTCGAGACCTACTATCTGAGTGAGATTTGCCCCAGCAAGCACTGCACCCACGCTTGCAGAATATGCAAGTAAAGCCCCCGTCTTACCGGCCTCCATGGCAACGCATTCATTCAGGCTGACAATCGGCTGATCGTCAAACGCCATATCAGCAGCCTGACCGGCAATCATCGCAGCAGTTGCCTCACTTAAACGCTTTGCTGCGAACAGTCGCGACTGTGACGGTTCTTCAAGCAAGACCTGATAGGCGAGATTATGGAGAGCATCACCCGAAATAACGGCCTCATCGATACCAAAAGCTGACCATACGGAGGCCCGATGCCTACGCTCCTTATCTGCATCAATAATGTCATCATGCATGAGTGAAAAGTTGTGAACCAATTCCACTGCTACAGCCCCTGGTACCGCTTCTTTCCCCGTGCCACCCACCGCCTCAGCAGAAAGAACAGCGAGAGCAGGACGTAAACCCTTACCAGAAGCAATTTGTGAGGTCGAACCATCTATTTCTGTCCAACCAAAGTGGTATTCAGCAAGCGACCTCAACCCCGATTGAAGCCGACCGATGGTTGACCTAAGGGCCGGATCAACAAGAGCGCGCGAACGCTCAAGCACTCCGGGGAGAGTCACCCGCGTCGGTCCTTTAAAAATGGATAGTCGGTCCGAATCTTGTCGACACGTCTCCGATCAACCTCAGCAAAAAGTACTCCTTCCCATCCCGGGTCAGCTTGTGCCAACACTTCACCAAAAGGGTCGACAATCAGACTGTCGCCGCTGTAGGAAAGCTTCGGATCGTCGCCAACCCGGTTGACGCCAAGAACATAAGCTTGATTTTCGATGGCACGAGCGCGCAACAATGTTTGCCAGTGCTCTCGACGACTTTCGGGCCAATTTGCAGGGACCAAATACAAATCGGTCTCATGGGCTAAATCCCAGAACGCATCAGCGAAACGCAGATCGTAACAAACAAAAAGAGAAGTTCTCACACCCATTATCTCGATCGTCATACGATTCTTTCCGGCCCTATACCGTTCATGCTCTCCGGCATAGCTGAATGGATAAAGCTTGTCATAGTGGTGTATAGCTCCATCGGGTGCCGCAACCACGAAACGGTTTACTGGTAGTTCACCCGGAATATCGAGTGTGGGTACAGAGCCCGCAATCCAGCAATCATGTTGCGCAGCCTGACTGCACAGCCACTCGACACTAGGTCCAACAAAGGGTTCGGCAATACGCTCTGCAGAAAGCGAAAATCCAGTTGAGAACATTTCGGTCAACACCACGAGATCAGCACCTTCAGATACAGCGTAAGTGACCATAGGCGCTAAATGTGAAAAATTGGCTTCAGGGTCTTCCCAGGCAATATCATGTTGTACCGCAGCAACCCTCATAGGACACCTCCCGTTTTGAGTACTGACAAACGATCAATAGCTTCGCAAAGCACTTCTGGTTTCTTACAAAATGCGAATCGCACCAAATGTCGACCCGCTTCAGGATCATCATAAAAAAGCGAAGTCGGGACGGCTACGACACCGCAACGCTCTGGTAGTCCCAGGCAAAATGATATACCGTCCTCCGAATCGAGTGGACGGATATCCACGGTTGCAAAATAAGTACCAGCTGGCCTGAAAACGTCAAAACCAATATCTGTCAGGCCCGAACAAAAAAGATCTCGCTTCGCTTCCATATCCGATTTGAGATCTTCAAAATAGGAATCTCTCAAAAGAAGAGCAGCAGCTATTGCATGCTGGAAAGGGCCTCCACTCACATAGGTGAGGAATTGTTTGACTGTTCGTATTGCAGAAACCAATTCAGCGGAGCCATGCAACCAGCCAATCTTCCATCCCGTCAAGCTAAACGACTTACCCCCTGAGGAGATCGTGACAGTGCGATCGGCCATCCCAGGCATAGTGACTATGGGAACATGCTCCCTTCCATCGAAAATCAGATGCTCATAGACTTCATCGGTAACTACCAGAATCTCGTTTTCAATCGCAACTTTCGAGATTTGCGCTAGCTCTTCTCGATCAAAGACTTTGCCAGTCGGATTGTGCGGAGAATTGAGTAAGAGGAGCCTAGTGCGCGGGCCAATGGCGGCCTCAAGTTCAGCTATGTCATACCGGTAGTCAGGAGGCCTTAAAGTCACGACCCGTCTAACACCACCAGCCAGAGCAATAGCAGCTGCATAAGAATCGTAATAGGGCTCGAACGTCACAACTTCTTGGCCAGGTTCGACCAGCGCAAGAAGAGATGCTGCAATAGCTTCCGTCGCTCCTGCAGTTACTAAAACTTCAGTTACAGGGTCAATATCAAGACCATAAAATCGACCTTGGTGTACGGATATCGCTTTTCGTAAAGCTTCCACACCTAGACCCGGTGGGTATTGGTTATACCCACTACGCACTGCTTCAATCGCAATCTCCCGAACCTCGTCAGGTCCATCGGTATCAGGAAACCCTTGACCAAGATTTATAGAACCGGTTTCTAACGCGAGTGCCGACATTTCAGAAAATATTGTTGTCCCAAACCCCTGGAGGCGTTCTACCAAGTACGGGTTATTCGGAGGCATCGATGGCACGGTACCGGAATGTGTCTCAGCTGCGGAGAAAAACAGAATTTAACAACTCAAATCTTTGATTCATTAAGCAAGATCTCTCGAAGTTTCCGTTTTAAAAATTTACCGTTGGCATTTTGTGGAAAAGGCTCATCGACAAACCAGATGTGTGAAGGCACCTTATACGCGGCGATGTGCTCCGAAACATGTTCGCGTAGCTCATCTGCGCTCAAAGTTCTATCCGCTAACAACAGAATCGCTGCTCCGACCACTTCTCCAAGTCGTTCGTCAGGAACCGCGAATACAGCTGCTTCAGCTACTGCAGGATGCTTATAAATAGCCGCTTCGACTTCGGCTGAATAGACATTTTCACCACCTCGGAGAACCATGTCTTTAGCTCGATCAACGAGAAACAAAAAGCCATCATCGTCCAAATAGCCAATGTCACCGGTATGGAACCAGCCATCGGTTAATACTTCTCGGTTAGCTTCGGGTTGGTTCAGATAACCACGGAATACGTTGGCACCTCGGACCCATAGTTCGCCCAGATGATTAGGTAGCTGATCGACTCCGTCTTCCCCTACGATTCGTGTCTCCATTACCGGTAGAGCTGGACCAGCTGATTCAGGCTTTGCCAAAAAGAAATGTGCAGAGTTGATAGTGATAGCACCATTGACTTCCGTTAATCCATAACCAGTACTTGGTCGACCCTGAATCCGAGCTTCGATTTTTTCAACAAGATCTGGTTGAACTGCAGCACCGCCACCACCAAGATATTCAAGACTGGAAGTATCGCGTCGAGTAAAATCAGGGCTGTTGATCAATTCTCGAGCCATTGTCGGCACTCCTGTGAATGTGGCCGTACGCTCACGTTCGATCAATTCCAAAGCCCTTTCTGGATCCCAACGGTGCATAAGGACCAGGCGGCCACCCGTAGCAGTGACAGGAATGAGGCAACTATTGCAGCCGCTGACGTGGAACAGAGGTACGGCCAAAACCGATCCAGGGTTAGAGTCGCCTTGTACTTTGTTAGATCCCACTGGAAACTTGCCAGCAGCTATAGCTCGAGCCTGGGCAGAAGTAGACAAGGCTTCCCAAAATGCCATATTGAGAAGGTTTGTAACTATGCCACGGTGTGTAAGAACAGCTCCTTTGGGGCGACCTGTCGTCCCAGATGTATAAAAAATACATGCATCGTCATCAGTCTCAACAGCAACAGAGTCAACTAAGGGATTGTCAACAGCCATGGCTTCATCCCAATGAATCGAGTCACTGGGCAAATCAGTGTCGGTTCTTACTGCCAATATGTGGAGTGATCCGTCAGACCGCAGATCTTCAAGGTACGGATAGATACGACTAAGGCGTTCTTCGTCACATATCAGCACTTTTGCCTGGCAGTCCTTTAACCCATAATCAATTTCGGATCCGGTCCACCACGCATTTATGCCGACCACAGTCGCTCCAAGCTTTATGATCGCCCAATAAGCCACCACCCATTCGGGATAATTGCGCATAGCAATCGCCACCCGTTCGCCACAAACAACGCCAGTAGATGCGAGATACGCAGCAAGTGAATCGACCCATCCATGAACCGTTTTATAAGTAAGGCGTTCGTCCTTATAGATCAAATAGTCCTTTTCGGAATAAGCGACAGTACTCGACCAAATTAGACCGAGATTAGGTGGTGCTGAATCATAAGCCCTTGTGGGAATACCCCGGATATCGACTACCGACCACGAAAATGGTGACCCCCCCTTGGTCAGTTCCTGCCAAGCCTCATGAAAATACTGGTCCACAGGTACTCCTCTTCGTAACCTCTGATATCCAAAAAGACCCCGACGTCATACGACCTTAGACAATCGCCCTGCTTGGTCTACCATCCGCTCAGCATGCAAATTTTTCAACAAACTGACTTTATGAGGAGAAAATCGCTCCACTGATTCACAACGCTTCGCCAACAACATCCCCACTGGCTTGGATAGTCACAACTGGCCATATCCTGAGATATCTAAGTTTCATGCCCAGGGTAGAAAATGGAGCCATGCCTTTACCAACCGATATTCCTGTAATAGACACGATGATGGGCACCAATGCTGGACCGGAAGCCAGACAGGTGTACCAGGATCTGATGGCTCTTAAGGATGAAGAGTCGAAAGAAATGGTTTTCCCAGCCCAATACATGTTTAAGGACGTTCCATTTTCTCCTGCTTCCCGAAGTACGGTGAAAGAATCCAGCGATCAGCTGGTCATACCTGAAGGTGCCAAACTTCTGCTTCCAGCGATGGACCGGCACAACGTCGAATATGCATTGATTGGGGTAGGACCGGAAGGGTCCGTGGCGCGAACACTTTTGTCTGACTATCCAAACCGGTTTCTAGCTTCCTACGATCCCAACCCCAACGATGTCATGGGGTCTATTAGAAAAATCCGTCGACTTCACACTGAAGTCGATCTCCGAGCGGTGTCATTCTTCCCAGCAGGTGGCAATCCCCCTGTACCGATTGACGACCCAAAGATGTACGCCCTTTATGCAGTGTGTTGTGAACTTGGAATCCCTGTCTTTTGTTGCGCTGGGGTCCCAGGCCCTCGACTACCATTCGAGCCACAACGGGTTGAACTTATAGATCGGGTTATGTATGACTTTCCAGAACTGATCTTCGTTACTCGTCATGGCTGTGAACCTTGGGAAGATCTGATAGTCAAGTTAATGCTGAAGTGGCCAAATCTTTACTACTCGACGTCCGCTTTCGCCCCAAAGTACTACCCAAAGTCGATTATCGATTATGCCAACACTCGGGGTGCTGACAAGATTATTTACGCGGGCTACTTCCCGATGGGTCTGACACTTGACCGAATCTTTGAAGAACTGCCACACGTTCCATTCAAGAAGGAGATATGGCCTAAATTCTTGCGGGAGAACGCAGCAAAGGTGCTTCGGGTCGGCATCTAGCTTGCAGAATGATAAATAACTACTTCAACAGAATATCTAGATACTGCTAGGAGACTTAGGTCTCGATTTAATCATCTGATCCGACGATGCACCGCTCCTGCAATTCGTCAATTTTCTCTTTGTTATAGCCGAGACCAGCCAAAATATCTCGGGTCTGCTCCCCTACTTTCGGTGCCATCCGAGGAGTAGGGGGCAAACTCCCTTCGATATAAATCGGGAGGGGGAGCTGTTCAGCACCTAGATCTTGGATGTCGTATAGCGGCATCCGATGTAGAAATTGTGGATCGGAAACTACTCTTTCAGTCGTGTTAACTGGCGCAATCGGGGTATCAACCTCTTCAGCAAATGCCAGCCATTCTCGACAAGTTCGGGTAGCGAATACTTCACGCAGCTCGAATTGAAGCTGAGTATTGTGGCGGGCATGGTCTCCATAGGTAGAGCCGGGCCAACGTTCATAGAGGTCCATCCGCTCGATACCTTCACAAAAATTTCTCCAAAACGCCTGTTCAGAGGCCATAAATAGAATGTGACCGTCAGCCGTCTGGTAAATCTGGTAGCGGACCCCTTCCCACATGCCAGCCAATCCAGGCTCACGGCGTTCGTAGTCGTCAGCCGCATTACCAGTAACCACGTCTACTGGTCGAGTGTAGGCTCGGTGGCTTTCGATTCGGTACCAATCCATATATGCAGCAGCATCAGATTGCGCCACTTCAAGTGTCAAACCCTGACCTGTTTCTCGAGCCCGGATGACTGCAGCGAGAACCCCTAACGCTCCGATCATTGGCCCTACATTGATACCGATGTTGGGCATCGCCGGTATCCGTGTAAATCCCTCCTCATCAACTACTGGTTCAACAAGTCCAGCCCATGTGTCATAGGCAATGCCATGACTAGGCAAATTCTTGTAGGGACCTGTCGCCCCGTAGCCGGAAATGGTACAAAAGACCAATTGTTGATTGATCGCTTGGAGTTCCTCAAAACCAAGGCCGAGCCGTTTCAGGGAGCCTGGGCGCATAGCCTCAATAACTACGTCGGCTTCTTGGACAAGGTCCTTATAAATCTGGACGCCTTCAGCAGTCTTGAGATCAATAGCAATGCTCCGCTTCCCTCTATGTGTATGGAGATGCAAAAGAGAAACCCCGTCGACAATCGGCCAAGTCATGTCTCGGATGTAATCGCCAGAAAGTGGTTCAACTTTGACTACCTCCGCACCTAAGTCGGCAAGAAAAGTGCCGATAAGACCAGGACCCAGCAAGGAACTTTCGATGACGCGCATTCCTTGAAGCGGACGGCTATCAGACATGACAAGATACTCCCATCTGTTATAGGCGCTGACCTAGAAATGGTCCGCACCTATCACGGTTCTCTATTCAGCAGGTTTTCCATCCGACCCTCAGAGAGGTTCCAGGACACTCTTTTCCGTAAGATCACCCTATGTCAGCTCCAATGGGAATGTTGCACGCCATATCTCACCATGGTGGACGAGCTCCTGAAATCCAATCTGAGACAAGAAAACGGGTATGGACTTTCACCCGCCCTTATCGGAAAATGATTGTGGCCTTCATCATAACTGTTGTCTTTTCATCCGTACTTGGGGTTGTTCCCCCATTGCTATTTCGCGAAATTATCGACGGAGCGATCGCCAGAGCCGACAAAAGTTATCTCGGAACTCTAGGAAGCCTGATCGTACTAGCGGCCCTAATTAGTGCACTTCTTTCATTCTTAGAGCGGTGGTGGTCGGCAAAGATTGGTGAAGGAATCATCCTCAACCTACGGGTCACTTTGTTCGATCATGTACAACGTCTACCCCTATCTTTCTTTACAAAAACCCAAACAGGGGCCTTAATCAGCCGACTGAACAACGATGTCATCGGTGCACAAAGGGCCCTAACAGGAACCTTAGGGACTGTGGTAGCAAACATAATCACTGCTCTCACAACCATGACGACAATGTTCTTTCTCGAATGGCGGATCACTTTACTTTCCCTTTTTTTCGTACCCCTTTTCGTACTCCCAGCTCGACGAGTGGGAAGGGTCGTAGCAGAAATCACCCGAGAGGGTATGAATCTGAACGCCGATATGAACTCAACTATGACAGAGCGCTTCAACGTTGCTGGGGCTCAACTTGTGAAACTCTTCGGACGGCATGACGAGGAACGTTCGGGTTTTTCCGAGCGGGCCACCCGCGTGCGAGATATTGGTATTCGTAATGCGTTGTACAGCCGAACATTTGTCATAGCTCTCACATTGCTAGGTGCACTGGGAACTGCAGCTGTTTATTGGATAGGCGGTTCGATTGCTATCGACGAAACCATCTCGATCGGAACACTGGCATCTATGGGTGTCTTGGTAACACAGCTGTACGGACCAATGGCGCAACTAACCAATGCCCGCGTCGACATATTGTCAGCGTTCGTTTCATTCGAACGAGTCTTTGAAGTGCTCGATACTAAAAATCCTATAAGCGACCAGTCAGACGCTCTAACTTCCCGCGTAGGTCCAGCACACCTTCGAATTAAAGCAATGTCTTTTCGTTACCCATCAGCGGGAGAAGTCTCAGTAGCGTCGTTGGAAACCGAAAAAACCACTAAAGAACCTGGCCCGCTTGTCTTGAGGGATATCGACCTGGAAATAAGGCCAGGTCAGATGCTGGGAGTGGTCGGTGCTTCAGGCTCAGGAAAGAGCACCCTGGCAGCCCTTGTGTCACGTCTCTATGACGTTTCAGCTGGTTCAATCAATTTGGACGGACATGATTTGCGCACTTTGACAACAGAATCATTAAGGAGTCGTATCGGTGTTGTCACGCAAGATGCCCATCTCTTCCATGACACCATCGGAGCCAACCTCCGTTATGCACAACCTACTGCGACCGATGCAGAAATCGACACCGCTTGTCGAAACGCGCGGATTCTTGATGTAATCCGAGAACTCCCTGCGGGATACAAAACTATTGTCGGTGACCGGGGATACAGGCTTTCAGGTGGAGAAAAGCAGCGGATTGCAATCGCCCGCCTCTTGTTAAAAAACCCGGATCTGGTCATATTGGACGAAGCAACTAGCCATCTTGACACTGAGAATGAAGCCCTAGTGCAAGAGGCACTTCGCCAAGCGTTAACAGGTCGCACATCTATTGTTATCGCTCACCGGCTATCGACGGTCGTCGAAGCAGACGAAATTATTGTCTTTGAGCGAGGAGCTATCGTGCAACGAGGATCACATAATGAGTTACGATCTGACTCTGGCCCGTATGCTGATCTCTGGGAGAATCTCGTGAAAGCTGAAAAAGAACGAGCTAGCCAAGGGTGAAACCATATTCCCAACGGGACTTGAAGTAAGAATCCCGGCTACCGTTTCACTATCTCACTGACTGTCTTCGAGAGGTAAAACCGTATGACTGTCTCCCCCATAGTTCTTTTAGCTGGAGCCCGAACACCCATGGGCCGACTAGGAGGCAGCCTGAAAAATCTTTCAGCGACTGATCTTGGAGCTACTGCAATTGCGGGGGCTTTGGATCGATCGGGGCTTTCCGGTGAAGACGCTGACTTCGTCTACCTTGGAAACGTAGTTGCTGCGGGGATCGGCCAGGTCCCGGCGCGACGGGCGGCTACCGATGCAGGTATCCCCTTGAGAGTCCCTTCAACATTGCTAAACCGAGCATGCCTGTCAGGAATGCACGCCATTCATCTAGCTTCACAGATGATCCGTTTAGGTGAAGCAGAGATAGTAGTTGCAGGAGGAATGGAGTCGATGACAAACGCTCCACATCTCCTCATGAAATCTCGAACGGGTTACCGACTCGGTGACGCAACTCTTATCGACTCGATGCTCCACGATGGCCTTACCTGCACTATCGAACACTGTGCCATGGGGGAAGCCACCGAGCGCTTTACCGCACAAACTGGAATCTCCAGAGAAAGCCAAGACATTTTTGCGATGCAGTCTCACTTAAGGGCAGCTACTGCCCAGAAGGATGGGCTACTCGCTGAGGAAATTGTTCCAATTTCAATTCCCCACCGCCGAGGTGAAGATATTACCGTTGTTGAAGACGAAGGGATTCGTCCAGAAATAGATTCAAAGGCACTATCTGGGTTGCCATCCGCCTTCCTCTCTAATGGTGATCTCACAGCTGGAAATTCATCACAAATTTCTGATGGTGCAGCTGCGGTTGTAGTTACAACACTGGAACGAGCCGAAACACTAGGCATAGAACCGTTGGCGGAAATTATCAGCCATGGGCAGGTAGCAGGGCCCGACACAAGCCTGCTTCATCAGCCAAGCAACGCAATTATATCGGCACTTGACCATGCGAAAATTAACATCAGCGATCTAGATCTCGTTGAAATTAACGAAGCCTTTGCCGCCGTTGCTCTGGCCTCTATGGACGCTCTCGGCCTAAATGACAGGATGGTGAATGTAAATGGTGGGGCAATTGCTTTGGGTCACCCGATTGGGATGTCCGGCACCCGGATAGTTTTGACCATGGCCCACGAATTGAAACGCGGCGGTGGAGGACTCGGGGCCGCCGGTCTCTGCGGCGGCGGCGGTCAAGGAGAAAGTCTAGTTTTGAAAGTTTCAAGCTGAATTCACCTATTTATGGACAGTTCGCCTCACGAAACTAAGCCGGTAATAAACACAGCTAGCGGTGCAGTCCAGGGACGCTATCGTCGCGGCGCCACACTATTCGCGGGAATCCCTTACGCCGAAGCGCCAATCGGAACTCTACGATTCGCGCCGCCAACACCTAAACAACCCTGGACTGGCATTCGCGATGCGCGAAGTTTCAGTAAAGCAGCTCCACAACTTCCCGGAGAAGGTCTCACGAGTCGAATACCCGTCAACTGGAATGAGGACTGTCTCAGTCTGAATATTGTTACGCCTGCCACTGACCACACCAAACGCCCGGTCTACGTCTGGATACATGGGGGTGCCTATCAACATGGCCAGGGAGCCACACCATGGTACGACGGCTCCTCTTTTGCTATCCGAGGTGACATTGTTGTTGTCACTATCAACTATCGACTCGGAGCATTCGGTTTCTGCCACCTTAGTCCCCATCTTGGAGAACAATTTGAATCCGCCGGAATCAACGGGTTTTTGGATCAACTAGCCGCGATCAACTGGGTCCGGGAAAATATCGCAGCCTTTGGTGGGGATCCAGACCAAATCACAATCGGTGGCGAATCTGCCGGAGCTTTTAGCGTCTGCAACCTTCTGGCATCTCCTGAGGCACAAGGTCTTTTCCATAAGGCCATAGCCCAAAGTGGTGCGGATCAGAATATCCACGACCCAGACGCAGGTGAACAAATTTCAGCTAGTTTTCTCTCGACTCTTGGCCAGCCGACTGCCAAAGAATTACTAGCCTTTGCCCCAGAAAGTCTATTGGAAGCCCAAGAACTGGTAACAAAGGCATTCAATAAACAAAACCCCCATGGGATCCAGCCTTTCTACCCTGTCTGGGGACACAACGTTCTACCTAAAGCTCCGCAGATACTCATTCGAGAAGGTGCTGGTTCCAACATCCCAGCCCTCACCGGAACTAATGAAGATGAACTAGCGCTTTGGGGGATCACCCATCTTGACACCGAACAAGTCGAGCGTTATGTCGCTCGTATCTCTGACAATCCGAAAGCCTTGCTCAACTGCTATCGGGAGCGACTAGGCCAAGTCGAACCCGGATGGTTGGCATGCGCCATCGGAACGGACCGAGTTTTTCGAATACCCGCTGTGCAATTTGCCGAATCGAGACACACCAGCGGAGGTGCTACTTGGATGTACCAGTTTTCCTGGGATTCGAAAGCCTTCAACGGCTACTTCGGATCGGCACACGCACTTGAAATTCCCTTTACCTTCAACACACTCGATGCTCCAGGTACTGACCTATTCCTAGGCAAAGGACCGCGGCCCTACGATTTGGCCGAGACGATGCACAATGCTTGGATAGCGTTCATTCGCGAAGGAGATCCCAGTACCCCTGATTTAGGTCTCTGGCCACCATACGAACCAGAAAGTCGGTTCGTGATGAACTTCGCTGAAAGGACTGGCTTGCTCAAAGACCCAAATTCAGAGGAACGGTTAGTGTGGGATCACGCTCAGCGGGACCCTGCTCAATGAGTCGCTCCCCTCTGCGGGTCCTCGTAATGGGGGGAACTCAATTCAACGGTTTGGCCCTAGTCCATCAGTTAGCCAACTCCGGGCATGACATCACAATCTGTAATCGTGGAATAACCAAGGCCGTACTTCCTAAAGGGGTCCAGCGTCTAACAGCCGACAGATCTAACCAGGACACAGTACGCAAGGTTCTCGCCAACAAAACATTTGATGTTGTCCAAGACATGACGGCGTACCATCCAAACGATGTACAGCTCATGATCGATCTTTTTACTGATCGGATACAGCACTATATCTTCGCAAGTTCGACTGTGATCTACGCTGCAGCCGAGACACTTCCAATAACCGAATCCCACCCCGTTGAGCGTGGTGAGACTCAAATCGAATATGGACTCCACAAACTGCTCTGCGAAGATCTGCTCTTCGATGCATTCTCAGAAAGAGGCTTCCCGGCGACTGTAGCGGCATTCTCGATGGTCTACGGACCTCGAAATATTATTCCTGACCGAGAACAACGAATGTTCGTTCGACTTGAAACAGGACGACCCGTCCTGATCCCCGGAGATGGCACAACACTTAGTCAGGTAGGACACGTCGACGACCAAGCTCGTGCCCTTGTTGCCCTCATGCTTAAAGAAAAAACTATTGGTCGTCGTTACAACCTCACTGGTCAGAACAGCCAAACCGACCTGGAATACGTCCGAATCACTGCTGAAACTCTTGGGATAAAGCCTGATATCCGCTTCATCCCTCATGCATTTATGGAAGACCTCTGGGAGGGTGCTGTCCAAATCACAAACCGAAATAAAAAAACTAGCGAGACCAACCAAAAAATTGATATCCGGATAAGCGCAGAGGCCCGCCAACGACAAGCAACTATGCGACATCGGTTCCGCTTCTCCACTGTCATCCCTCGTCTGGCCCCCAATATCCATCGCTGGAATGACAACGTAACGTTCTCTATCGACGCTCTGCGTCAAGACACCGGCTGGGAGCCCGAATATGACCTCGCATGTATGGTTTCTCAAACTCACAACTGGCATAGATCTACCGGTAGACGAAAATTCGATTGGTCTTACGAGGATGAGATTCTTAATCGAATCATCTAAATAGCTGTAATTATTTCTATTCGCGCTGTTTCCCATTCAATATAGGGAAATGGCAAGCCACGAAGTGGTCATCCTCAATAGCGGAAATAACCGGCTCTTCCTCGGCACAACGGATTTCTGCCCTAGGACAACGGGTACGGAAACGACAACCGGATGGTGGGGCCAGAGGAGAGGGGATCTCGTCGCCAATGGCCGCCTCGACCCCAGAAACGTTTTTGGCTGGCTCCGGGGCAGAGGCCAGTAGAACCCTGGTATAGGGATGAGCCGGCGCTGAGTATAGAGCATCCGCATCTCCTACTTCACATACCTTTCCCAGATACATGACGATTACCCGGTCACTGACATTACGTACCACTGCTAGGTCATGACTGATGAAAATCAGGGTGAGACCGTAACGGTCTTTCATTTCCTGTAGCAAATCTAGGATCTGGGCCTGTATGGAAACGTCAAGAGCCGATACCGGTTCGTCGCAAATTAGGATCTCTGGTTCAAGTACCACAGCTCTTGCAATAGAAATTCGCTGACACTGACCACCCGAGAACTCATGCGGGCGGCGATTAGTGGCGACTACAGAATCGATCCCCACTGACTCCAACACTTCGTCGACCTTGGCCTGAATATCTTGACCTTGCAATCTTTCGGGCCAGATATGCAGACCCTCCTCAACGATGTCGTGCACCACTCGCCGCGGATTCAGTGAAGAGATTGGATCTTGAAAAATCATTTGGATCCTTGGTCGAACCTGACGCAGTCGTTCACCTTCTAAGGCAGTCAATTCGACTGCATCCTCAGTCTCCGGGCTCAAGGTCACTTGCCCTGAGATGGGAGGTGGCAATTGGACAACGGCCCGAGCTGTGGTCGACTTTCCACAACCCGATTCACCGACAATTCCAAGTGTCTCTCCTCGTCGGATATCAAAGCTCAGATTGGAAACTGCGTGGACGACTTGGTGACGTCCTGTTGGAAACTCCATTACCAAATTTTGAACTCGAAGAATCACGTCGTCTCGTCCACGGAGATGCGCCGTACCGCTTCCAGCCATCAGTCCTCTCCTCCCGAACGTTTCTCCTCGGCTTTGTCCTCTATTCCAGAGAACTGGCTCATGTCTAAACCTGCGACAGTAATGCCCGCCGCCTCATTAGCAGCCCGTGCCTCCATACCTGAGGGTGTACCGACAGGAGCATGACAGGCACAATGATGACCGGCGCTATGTGATTTGAGCCCAGGCTGCTCATTAAGGCAACTCTTGATCGAATATCTGCAACGCGGCGCATACGCACAGCCTGGTAAAACTTCAATTACTTCGGGGGGACGACCTGGAATAGGAATTAGTCGGGAATGCTTAGGTGTGTCAATACGCGGGATAGTTTCCAAAAGAGCTTCAGTGTAGGGGTGCCGCATCTCGGCAAAAAGAGTACCTGTCGGCGATTTTTCTACGGTGTGGCCAGCGTACATAACCATGACCTCATCAGTTCGCCCCTTAACCACACCAAGGTCATGGGTGATGAGGATCATAGCCATACCTCGATCCCGGCGGAGTTCATCGAGTAGATCAAGTATGTGCTTCTGAACGGTTACATCAAGTGCTGTGGTCGGTTCATCCGCAATAAGGAGTCGGGGTCCACAAGCCAGCGCTATAGCAATAACCACACGTTGCCGAAGCCCACCTGAAAGCTCATGCGGGTACTGGGTGAGTCGCTTACCAGGCTCAGGAATACCAACTTGTTCGAGTAAGTCACCAGCCTCGGCTAAAGCTTGATGCCGGTTCCGGTTTAAATGGACACGTAATGATTCCGCTATCTGTTCTCCCACCTTCTTGACCGGATTAAGCGATGTCATGGGGTCCTGGAAAACCATCGCCATCTCCACTCCCCAAAAGTGCTTCTCACGGCTCGCAGCCATAGAGAATAAGTCACGATTGCCGAAGTTCACGTTTCCAGAAATCTGGGAATAGGAGGGGAGCAAATTCATGAGGGCTTTCGCCGTAACCGATTTTCCAGAACCTGATTCACCAACAACACCCAAGGTTTGCCCTGGCTCGAGGACAAATGACACACCCTCAACAGCTCGGACAAGGCCCTGTTCGGTCAAGAATCCGACACTCAAATCCTGGACAGTCAACAAGGCTCCTGACACCTCAACGCCCCCCGATCCCAAGTTCGCGAATGTCAAAGTGTTGCCGAAGTCGATCCCCGGCCCAGTTCAAAGAAAGTACGGTAAAAAACATCGCTCCGATCGGGAAAAACGCTACCCACGGTGCAGTTTGTAAAGTTCGAGGTGCCGCTCCCAACTGAATCATCTTTCCCCAAGAAAAGCCGTCAGCAACGGACAAACCTAAAAATGCAAGGCCGCCCTCGGCAACGATAGTGAGACCTAACCCAAGGAGCAGCAAAGCGGACATTGGGATCAACACGTTCGGCAATATTTCTTTTACCATCACGCGCCTATTTGTTGCACCCAATATCCGAGCTGCAGCTACAAACTCTCTTTCAGCAAACGTAATGGTGATAGCTCGCGCCAAGCGCGCCACAGAGGGGACAACGACGATACTAAGGGCAATGCTCACTTCCCACAGTCCCTGACCCACAATATTGCTGATGAGGAGGAAAAGAATAATCACTGGAAAGCTCAGTAGAACGAAGACAATGAATCCCAATGCCTGGTCTGTCCAACCCCGGCGATAGCCGCCGACCACACCCATGGTGCCCCCAATCAGAAAACCTGCCACAATCGAGAAGAAACCAACTACTAGGGATATACGAGCCCCCCAGATTGTGCGGGAAAACACATCTCGGCCATTGCTATCTGTACCAAACCAGTTATCCCAACTTGGACCTTGGGTACGCGGCCCAACTCCGATCTCTTCCGGATCAGCTATAGGTAGCAACGGTGCTACGATCGCCGCAACTATCACTAGCACCATCCAGCTAATCGCTATCCAAAAGGTGAAGCCAAGACGAGGCAAGGAAAGCTGATCACTGCCCTGTGCGCTAATGCGGTCAGCCGCCGTTTTGCCTTTGAAAAGCTGCTTTTGGTCAGACATCTCGTCTCACTCGCGGGTCTAGATAGGAGTAGAGGAGATCCACAACCGTGTTAATGGTCACGAACGCAGCAGCTGCAACCACAGTTCCGGCTAGCACTACCGTATTGTCATCTCGGACAGCCGACACGAATAGCTCCCGCCCAAATCCCGGGATCTGGAAGATGTTCTCAATAATTATTGAACCCCCCAACAGTGTGGCCGTATTCAAACCAACGACTGTAATCATCCCGAAAAGCGAAGGTCGTAGCACGTGTCGAAACATGATCCGGCGATCAGATAAACCCTTAGCCTTAGCCATAATCACAAAATCTTCCTGAAGAGTAGTAATCAGGTCAGTGCGGAGTAACCGTTGGTAGACAGCAGCTAAGGGAAGCCCCAGGGAAATCGCTGGAAGAACTAATGAATGAAGGCGAGAAAATAAATTGTCATCCTTAAACCGGCTCGGAAAAATTTGCCACCGGACAACAAAGAAATAGAAGAGGATAATTCCGAGAGCGAATCCGGGTATAGATAAAAGGCTAAAAGATCCAATAGTCGAAACACGATCAAAACCCCGATTGGCACGGTAGGCCGCAGCCACTCCCCATGGGATTGCAACTCCCAACGCGACGACAACTGACATACCCATTAGGAGCACAGATTTCGGAAGACGTTCCGCGAGGATAGTGCTCACCGGCATCTGATTCTTATAAGACTCTCCAAAGTCTCCCTGCAACATTCCGACAATCCAATGGCCATAGCGGACAGGCAATGGATCGTCTAGGTGATACTTAGCTCGAGCCTCAGCAACAACCTCACATTCGCCTTTACCAGTACCGGGAACAGTCCCAATGACGTCCTCAGTCTCTCCAGCCAGGACCGAATCACAATCAACCGAGGCATAAAAACCGACGACATTGAAAAGCGGATCACCGAGCACATTCATCGCCGAGAAAACAACGAAAGTGACAGCAACCATCACCCCCGCCATGAAGGTCAACCGACGCGCCAGAAAGACCACTGTCTACCTCAATTCTGAGTTGTGATCCCCCTGGCGATCGGTCGACAAGACTGGTTCTACTGCTCGATCCACATGTGGTCCCAAGCCGGAGGTATCCCACCTACATGGCATATAGGTATGGTGCCATTCGCGTGTTCCGCACCACAAACGTTCTGCACCTTAGGCGCATAAGCATTTGTCCACATGGTATGAGTCGCGAAATGATAGGTGTAGCTCTCGTTAACATTGGCAGCCCACTGCTTCCAGAGTTCCAGATTCGCTTCGCGATCAGTACTTCCCCGTGCTTCGTACATCAATGCATCACGCTCCTCGTCGCAGTACCTAGGCCAGTTAAGGGATAACGGACCAACAGAATCACAACTTGTCCAAAGGATGTGCCCATCAGGATTTCGGTCTCCGAACTGTCGCCACGTAATGAAATCCCATGCACCGAGGATCGCATCGGTAATGTGATCGTCCTGAAGCTTCATATCTTTAGTGAAGTTGAAATGATCTGACCATCCATCCGTTAGTAAATCAAAAATCCGATCCTGCAGAACCGACGGTCCCGAGTACTGATACTCAGCGTTGATCTTCCCATTACTGCACATCTCTGGGACGTCAGCACAGTACTCAGCTACCAGTGGCGTCGCGAGATCGGGCATGTCGTGCTCCTGCTGAACAGCCGGATTGTAGAAGGGAGATTCTGGATTGAACGCCTGATCTGCCGCTCGTAATACACCGGCTCCAATAAATTCGACATAATCGTCACGCGCAAATGCGTAAGTAAGCGCCTTGCGAGCCCTGATGTCGTCAAATGGAGGACGAGCAGAGTTAGCCATAGAAAAACTCTCTTCTCCCTGATCCGTTTCAAAAAGGAAATAGCCGTCATCCTGAAGCTCTCGAATACTCAAGATCGCTTCCGTATTACTGGTACCAACAGAATCAATGTCTCCAGCTCTCAAGGCACCTGCAGCAATCTCACCATCGGTGTAAATGTAAAACTCGATGGCATCTAGATAGACATCGCCACCCCAGTAGTTCGGATTTCGAACAAACCGAGTTACAGAGTCCTGAGCCCGGCTGTCAAACATAAAGGCCCCAGTGCCAACAGGTGCCTGATTCAAGGTCCCATCCTCAGCTGCCGCCGTCATATATTCCAAGGAGGGAATCATCCCAAGTTGAGCAATAAACACATTCGGGAAGTCGACATGCGACCTTTTGGCATGATATCGAATCGTCATATCGTCAATGAGTTCAGCTGGCTCAAAGGCTTCCGTCTCAGGATCATCGGTAGCGAAGAATCCCCTTACCGCTATCCCGACTGTGGGATCAGAAAGCTGCATCTTTAAGGCGTGGAGAACAGCCTCCGCAGTCAACGGGGTCCCGTCATGGAACATGACACCCTCACGAATCTTGAAATCCCAGGTCTTGTAATCCTCGGAATGGGTCCATGACTCAGCCAAA
>Ga0310344_10000151_pt1 | contig 56650 bp, 53 predicted proteins | sample HC15DNA20200_MG_FD_203801 | JGI IMG/M metagenome (GOLD analysis project Ga0310344, IMG submission 203801) | Marine microbial communities from station ALOHA, North Pacific Subtropical Gyre - HC15-DNA-20-200_MG | ecosystem: Environmental > Aquatic > Marine > Oceanic | place: Pacific Ocean: North... | reverse complement strand
GGCCATTGTTTATGCAATCGCTTAGAGCTATATATTTTTTTTGCACAGAATCAGGCAATTCCTTCATAGTAAGTGTCGTTCCACTATCTGAAAAATAGTGTTTATAGATACAACCAAAATCGACGAACATAATGTCATCTTCTTGAAGCTTATAGTCAGCTTCTGTAAACATACCCAAACCACGCATCCCAAAAGCAAAATGATCAAAATCAGCGCCGCAGTCCCCAATCCGCTTACGATAATGGCTTACAATATCGCCTACACTCAGTCCAGGTCGTGCGATATTCAGGCTTTCCATTGCGCATTGCTCATTGATTTCTGCCGATTGCCTTAGCAACGAAATCTCATCCGCACTTTTTACCATTCTCACCTGTCGAATTAGATTCGTACAATCCAAAAGCATAGCGCTTGGAAGTGCGTCAGAAATGATGTCTTGAGTCACAGACGGGAAATCCTCCATTTCAATCCCGATGCGTGCACCACTCAAACCTCGCGTTTTCAAGAGCTCAACCAAAGCATCCGTTGCCGTATGGCTTGATTGTGGTTGAGTTACATACTGATAAAACCGATCAAGATTTTCAGGAATTATTCTGGACGTTGATGACAAATCACAACCCGAGTCGCCAAAAACATGGATATCTTCCACCCACACATCGGCCGCATTAACTGCTTCAAATGAAGATAATACTAAAGCTGGATCACCCTCCAAAGGAAACATAGAATAATTCTGTATCCTGTCAGAAGATGCACCAGGCGACAACATATACTCCTTAAACAAATAATCAGTCCAGCTATGGTAATTCGAGAAATATGTGACATTTGTAGGAGACGTAGCGATTATTGCATCCAATCTACTTCTCTGCATGTAATCAACTGCTCGTCGGATATTAAATAGCATGTGGCTAATTCCCTGTTGAACAAATAACTTACTATCGCAAAGAGCTTACCATAAAATCATGGGGCAAATGCACCTTACAGTGTGCAAATAATCGTCAATATTTTAAACACACAAAAATACCCAAGGTCTTCACCTAAATTTCCATTCCAATTAACGGCACAAACTCAATTACCTGACTTCCCATACTTCTGGATTGGCGATATTGTCAGGCTGCTCTCCATCTAGTACAGAGAATATTCCGTTACAGACCATCTCCGCCATCCGTTTCATTGAAGTATCAGTAAGAGCAGCGGAATGCGGGGTTAATGTTATTTTGCGTTTATCCAGTGATAAGAGGCTACTTCCTTCTGGAAGTGGCTCATGCTCATATACATCTAGACCAGCACCGGCCAGATGTCCGCTGCGCAAGACTTGGGCAAGTGCTTTGTAATCCACCAAACCACCTCGTGCCGTGTTGATCAAAATTGATCCAGGCTTCATTTTTGACAGACCCTTCCCATTAATCATGTGGTAAGTGTCTGGACCAAGCGGTGTATGAAGAGTAACGCAATCGGCCTCACATAAAAGGTCATTTAGAGTCTCCACTGACCTAATACCCTCAGGGAAATCCGCCACAGGAACAAACGGGTCAAACACAAGAACCCGCATACCAAATCCATGGCCGCACAGGCGCGCAACTTTTTGCCCTATTTTCCCAAAACCAACAATACCCACCGTTTTGTCAAGCAACTCACCACCGTCAGGAAAAGGGTCCTCTCTCCAGGCTCCGGAACGCACTGTTTCATCCACTTCCACTAGACGGCGCATAACAGAAAGCATGAGCATAATTGCGTGTTCTGCAACGGAATCTGAATTTGCTCGCGGGGTGAATACGACCGGTATCTTCCTGCGAGTTGCGGCCTTCAAATCTACAGTATCCATTCCAACCCCATGACGTCCAATCACCCTTAATTGAGCAGCTAGAGATATAACTTCTTCTGTGATGGGGAACAACCTAACTACTAGAGCATCAGCGATTTCCAGGAGTTGCTCCAAATCCTTGCGATCGGGTGATACTACATAGACATTCTCTATGCTCTCAGCATAAAGATCAAGCTGCTCAGATAATTGCCATGTGGGTTTCTCAGTAAGAACGATATTGTGCACAATACCTTAGTATCTTAGTCGCAACGCTACTACCCACCCTACAAAATGCCTGTGCCCAGTTTAGGGGTTCGTAGACGACCTGTGCTTAGCACCTTCATCCGTATCATGTCGAGAGCGCAGCAATAGTAGCCCGAAGTTTAACGGCGTCATGCAATGCCCATCCCACACCTCCGGTTGCAGTTCCTGCCAGAACCTGTGGGTGGCCTTCAGAACTCGGAGACACTGAAAGTGCCATAACGTCAGGAATCTGTGCCCACTCGTACCACTTCACACCGCAATCCTCTGAGAAATAGATTTGTTGTGTGGTCGCGACGAACAGAGATGAATCGGACAGAAAACCAGATGAGAAAGCAATGCAATTGATCGGACCAGACAGACGTTCGTCCATAATCGATGTCCAGCTTTCTCCTGCATCTGAAGACTTGTACAAACCGGATGACTCCGTGCCACCAAATAGCAAACCATCATCCGCAAAACCAGGGGATATAGCTAGAGAAAGTGCAGGGACCGCAGATACTGGCAAATCTACTTCGCGCCACGATCGCCCCCCATTCTTGCTCCTAAATATTCCGCTTTCTGAAGACACAAATACGGTATCATCAACTTCAAAATCCGGTGAAACAACTAGGGTCAGAATCCTCGAATCTAGCAATCCAAAGTTCCAAGATGTGAAATTAAGACCACCATCAGAACTTCGTAGTACGCCATCCTCAAAGGTGCCGGCAAAAAGAATACTATCCTTTGGGAACACTGGGGAAATCCCGATGGACGAAACGGTAGGCATAGGAGGGGGCAACACCTTGGCAGCCCAACTCTCGCCGCCATCCCATGATCTCAATACTCCCCCATGCATTCCAGCGAATAACACACCATCGTGCTCGTAATCCGGCGACAAAGCGAGGGCAAGTACTGACAATTCCTCACCTGGTTCAGTGGCGTCTAGAGCAAGTTTCCAAGTATCCCCAGCATCTCGAGAGCAAAACAAACCAGATGCGCCGGCAGCAAAACAAGTGTTGTCGCTCCGAAAGTCTGGTGACAAAACTGCAGCAAACACTCCACCATCTATCCTCATGTGGGCTGTGTCCTCATCAACCAATTCAAAATCCTCCAAATATTATGCAGACTAGTACTACTGATTGTGTTACTGCACACCCCTCCGCGCTCGATGCATTTGGCGGTCATGATGAGCTTGACGTACAGGATCCACTTGGCGACGATGTACCAGTACATCTGTAGTCAGTGCGAGTGCTGCAGTAGTTACCGCAGTTCGACAGGCTGACTGCAGTACTGAAACAACATCCATGATGCCGCTAGACTCAGCATTGACAATATTACCAGTGCGCACGTCAAAAGCAGATTTAAGATCGGACCGACGTACTTGCATAAGGTAGTGGCTTGCATCAAAACCCGCGTTGGACAAGATTGCTCTGAAAGGTGCTTCCATGGCATCAGCTAGAATGCGAAATCCAAATCCTTGTCCCTCGCTAGACGCCTTTTCAAGTAAAAGACGCTGGCAGTGAAGAAACGCAATCCCACCCCCAGGAACCACTCCATGATGCGCACTTTCTCTCAACACCCGCGCCGTCCTATCAGCAAGGTCCTTTCGAACTTCTAGTTCGCTATCGGTATCACCACCTACACGCAAGATGGCAGCTCCACCCATTAGACGGCCAACCCGAGTAATAGTCAAGTCACGCAAATACTTGTCATCTATTTGTGATATAGATTTCCTCAGGGATACAATGTGATCACGTAGTTTGTGTTTGTCTCCCTCTCCACCAACTAGGCCTAGATGGTGCCTTGATGCCCATACCCGACGTGCCTTCCCAAGATCGCCCCACTTAACCTGAGCTAGCGATTCTCCTGCATCGCGGTTGACAACCCGGCCACCTGTAAGGATAGCCATGTCCTCTAAGTCGAGAGTCTGGCGAGGTTGGATTTCAGCCACTTTTGCAGCTAGTGTACCAAACTTGCCGTCTTCTTTTTCCTTGCCATTGAGCAGCAGTAAACCTACGACACTGTCAGATACGCCAGGTGTCACAACCACCAAGGAATCGCGACCATGTTTCATTGCAAGTTCAACAAGTCTCGCTAATCTTGGTATATCCTGGTCTGTGAGACTGATATTAGTCAGTAACACAGCCGCGTTATAAACATTGGTAACACGCTTATCTGAATCCGTAATCATACGACTAGACAGCCATCCCGATTCCCAGTAAGAGCCTTCTACGTATTCGCGCTCCAGTATTTTCCGTTTTCCTTTTACGATATCCAAGTGTCCGTATTGGCCAATAACGTCAAAAATCTCACCCAATGTTTCTGACATCTCATCATCATGGCATATTGTTCTGGCCATCTTCACAAGATCGTCTTCACCACCTATCGGCTTAGCCATGTCTTCGAGCGCGGAAAGTATCAAGCGCATGCCCTTATCCAGGCCAGACCGCAACCCCATCACATCCCCGCCAGCAGCAGCATAACGTAAACCTGCCGAGAACACCGCTTCAAACAAGACTGCTGCACACGCAGTACCATCTCCTACATCATCATGCATAGTACACAACGCATCACGCAACAACATAGCGCCTACATCTGCATCACGGTCGCCTATTTCAATAACACGTCGTGCTATATTACCGCCATCATCGAGTAATTCCGGTACACCATTGCGCATCATGATATCTTGCACAGCGGCCAGACGGGGCATCGGCCCTAAAGTGGGCTTGACCACTGCAGCAAGTATTGAGCTGCCACGGCGAAGCGCTTCCCCAGACTGCGGCTGAAACACAACCCGGGGCGAACCTTTCGGGATTTCCGAAGTATTTTTCTTCAATTTAGTTTCCAGACCTCTTTACATGAATTGTATTATAAACAGGACGACCCACTAGCCACTAGCCACTAGCCACTGCGGGGAAACATAACCATAGAAGCAACGTCCACCGACATAGCAATCAACTTGTGATGCAGACTGCTAATCCCAACCAAATGAAACTATCCAGGATAACACTAGGACCACAGTACTAGACTTGAATTCTCCGGGTAAAGTCGTGTTTTGAAATCGGGCGATGCTTAGCCCTTTACAGCTCCACCTGTTAACCCAGATACGATAAAGCGCTGTCCCAAGAAATACATGAGCACCGCCGGAATTGCCAAGAATACCGCGCCTGCACTCAATTCACCCCAAAAGAACATATCCAGAAACACCCAGCGCGTCAATCCAACCGGTGCAGTTCTACTTGCAGCACCCCCTAAAGTCCAAGCAAACAGATACTCATTCCAAGCATTTGTGAAGGCAAAAATAGAAGCAGCTGCAATCCCAGGCGCTGCTAACGGGAGGACGACTCGCATCCAAGCACCTACACGACTACATCCATCTATCATCGCGCACTCTTCCAAATCTTTTGGAATGGTCTGGAAATATCCCCTGAGCATCCACACAATGAATGGTAGAGTGAAACTTATGTAAACGATAATCAGACCCATCTTGCTCTCAAGCAAATTAAACTGGGCAAGCATAAGGTACATCGGAATAAACAGCAATGATGCTGGTACAAGATAAGCAACAAACACCAACACGCCTAGCCGACTCTGACCCGGGAACCTCAAACGCGTAAAAGCCAGAGCACTTAACGAAGCAACAATAGTAGCTATAAGGGTTGCACTAATTGAAATCACAAAACTATTCAGCAACCAACCTGGGAAATCTATGACCGGATTGTTCCAAACATTCCTATAGCTATGAAACGACAGATAGTCGATAAAGTAAATTGGCGGCCGTTCAAGGATCTCCTTAGGATGTTTCAGTGATGTAAGCACAATCCAATAGGTAGGAAAAAGAATCGCCAGACTAATCATTAGCATCCAAGCCCCACCAAGGATTATCTTAACTCGACGTTCCCACTTGACGGAAATAGAAAACATTATGCTAGACCTTGCTCTTCGCGTTTCGCCATAGCGCGCGCTAAGAAAGCTATCAGTCCCACCATCAACGGAACTAGACCCAGAGAATAGATAACCGCTTGACTCATTTGCCGAGACCCGTGCACAAAGGCAGTGAAGTACCCAGAGAGAGCAAGTGTCATGGTAGACCTAAAGGGACCTCCTTCAGTCAACAAATATATACTTGGAAATTCGTTCAGGGTCCAAATAGTTGATAAAATGAGGCTAACTAATGCTACAGGCCAGACACTAGGCAAGGTAACTGCAAAGAATCTCTGAATCGCATTAGCACCATCTACCTTTGCTGCGTCATAAAGCTCATCGGGAATTGGCGACAATCCAGCAAGTAACGTAATGGCGAAGAACGGAAAGCCCCGCCATACATTCACAACGATAGCGGAGTTCATTGCGTACTGAGGCAACCCCAAGAATGATATCGGCCGCTCGATGATGTTTATGTACATCAGGAAGGTGCTTAGCACTGCCGTAGTGTCGTGGAAGATAAATTTCCAAGTCATCACACTAGTTAGGGGCGGGAGAGCCCAAGGAATTAGTACCAACGCCCTGAGCCAGCCACGCCCGCGAAACTTCTCATTTAGCACAAGCGCCGTAATCAAGCCGAATAGAAACTTTAAGGGTATAGCCACAGCCACATAATTTACACTACGAAGAAACGATTCCCAAAAGAACGGTTTGCCGATGACTGCAATGTAATTGGCAAACCCAACATATGGCCGGTCTAGCTGTCCAATAATAAACTTATGAAAGCTCATCCAAATGGCATATGCCGTTGGGTAAGCCACCACAGCAAACACCAATATCAATGTAGGTGCGACCAGGCACCATGCGAGTATCCAATTACGATGTTCGCTTGACAAGCCAGATCTCTTTTTTCTCAACAACGCAGAAGGATTACTTGTGGCCAAGGAAGTTACCTATTTTCTATAATCTGGTAATTATTTATTAGTGAGCTTATTTTATTAGCAATACCAATCTAACAATATCAATCAGATATCTAATTATTTAGTTGAATTAAGACGCTACAAGCTATAAAAGTGTTACGAAAAAGTATTAATCTGGATATAAAATTTTACGCGAGTGACTAATTCTTCCAAGTTGGAGGGCACAGAAAACTTATCTGTGTCCTCCAACGGAAAATTACCAACTGAACTACTAAGGTAAAACGGTTGACTTTTTAGACGTACTCTGCCTTGACTGCTTCCACAGTCTCTTGTGCTTCAGCCATAGCATCCGCTGCTGACCAACCATCTACCAGGACTCGCAAGCATGCCGGACCCGCCCAAGTGGCCCACAAACTAGTGTAAGCCTGCGGCGGTGAAGGCCAAGACTCATCCTTCATGATCGGAATCACGTTCTCAAGGATCTCTACGTTCTGCTTGTCATCAGAGAAGAACGGGTCATCAAAAGCGGCATAGAGAGCTGGGAACAGATAGCTCTGACCCATCTTTTGTAGCTCGATGTAACTATCAATTTGCCACATCTGCTGCAGAACCTGTTTCGCCTCATCCATCAGGCCAGATCCACTCCAAACACCATATGCCTGACCAGCCTCGGTCTGAGCCTGCGGACCGGTACCGCCTGGGCCTTCCGGCCAAGGTCCAACCGCAGTCTTCTCCAACAAGCCATCAACTGAATGGTCGCCACGACGTACAGCGGCCAAAATACTACCAGGGTTCATCGCAATGGCACATTGACCAGCAAGATAAGCCTGGTTGTTGCCACCGCCGCCCCAACTCACAGACGCCTCTGGTGACAGACCATCCGTGTAAATGCTAGTGTACCACTCCAGAGCCGCTACATTTTCGGCCCTATCCAAGGTGGGGTTGGAGTTCTCGTCCCAAGCAGCACCACCAAAGCACCATAGGAGAGGATTCAAGTGCATCAAGTCATCAGCTTCCGCGAATGCCATGCCAGTACCATAAACACCGTTACTCGGATCGTTCATGGCGGCAGCACATTCCTTCAGCTCATCCAATGAGCTGAACGGCAATGAATATCCAGCAGCATTGACCAAGTCCTCGCGTATGTGTAAGTAAGCAGGAGCATGACCGATACAAAGTAGATGTCCAACACCATCCAAGGCAAAGTTGTTCATGACAACATCTGTCCAACCACCGCCACCTTTGCCCACTGCGTCAAAGGTATCGGGGATTGGCGCTACAATGCCTTGTTGCATGAAGCCAACACTACCCAACTGCGGACAAATTATGTCTGCAGCAGTTCCCGCCTCATGCGCAGCTGTTAGGCGAGCAACATTCTCTTGCCATCCACCAGTTTGCACCGGCTCGACAAGAACATCTATTCCGAGATCGTCGCCAGCAGCCGTACCAGCCTTGATGAGATGCAAGTCAATCAAAGGATTGAAATTGGGCAACATCCACATCTTAACAGTCGCAGTTCCTACCTGAACCTCAACTACCTTCTCGACCTCGACCGGCACTTCTTTGACTACTTCAACAACCTCAGGGGCACAGGCAGCTGCCAAGACACCAGCTCCTGTCCCACCCGCCATCTTCATAAACTGACGGCGAGTCAATGCTTTATTACCTATGTTCTTACTATCCGCTTCATTCTTCGACATGTTTTCCTCCTGTATGATTTTTGCGCCAATTGCTTGTACTACAACTTCCTTTTAACTTCCTCCCAGTTTAACCCTAATGAATCAGAGACCTGATTTACAAAAGAACCGAGATCCACTAACTACAGTTGTATGTTATATATTATACACGAATTAACTAATCTATAATCCTGAACACACAAAATCGTATAACAGATGATACTACGGCACAGCTATTCTACCATCATTGATAAAGTCCTAACCACGACTACTACATTAAATTACCACGCTAACTATCCATATCCGCATCAGGAGACAGTCCTGGCTCAAGATGAGGATGCGTTAGTCAGCCAGTCCGCAAAATCACTGTCTCGCCATGTATACTGCGGTTCATACCCCAAACGCTTGGTGGCCCTTTCATGCGAAAGCAAGGACTCAAAACCTACAAACTGAGATTTTAGCTGGACTTGCGGAAAATAGCGTGCAACCAGCTGTCCAGTTTCTGTCAATGAACAAGTGTCGGAACTCACAATCTGAAATACATCGTGTTGAATGGTATCATTTTCGACAGCCCGACGAAAAGCTTGAGCAGCATCTCTAGCATCTGTAACAGCCCACAGAAGATTACGCGGACGGGGAGGACCAGGTTTTGGCCAATTTCCCTCCGCATCTTGCAGGCACTTTCTATAACGCTGATCCCACAACTCCTCCACGCTAAGGCTCTGTGCCCATCCAGAAAGAACTGCTACCTCCGCGCCTTCACGGTCAACATACCAATTGTGATTTATGCGCAGACAGATCGTTTGGAGACCAAAAGCATCGGTGTAGCGCCTGCAGGTAATCTCAGCCAGAAGTTTGCTGAGACCATAATCATCATGTGGCTCGCACAGGTGATCTTCATCCAGGGGCAGATACTGTGGAAATAGTTCCTTTGTCTGAAACGAGAATCCTGATGCCGCACCTGAGGAAGCGAAAACCACCTTGCTTATGCCCGACTTGACCGCTGCCTCTAAAACCAGTCCTGTAGCTACTACATTGACGTGCAGCATCTTCTCAATCGTCGCTCTTCCAGGGCCTGGAACAGCAGCAAGATGGATGATCGCATCATGTCCATCACATGCTTTTTCAATATCTTCGATATTAGTTACATCACCCGTTATAAAACGTACACCTTTCACTCGGGGCGCGGTACGACTGAAACAAGTAGCTTCGTGACCCGCCCGTAGCAGCTCACGAAGCACATATCCTCCAATGGTGCCGCTGCCGCCGGTAACTAAAACGTTCATCCCAGACCGATGTCCCTAAAAAATCGACGCGTTCGCTGCGCTATAGGTAGAGGTTTGTCAAATGGAGCTGGATACATGTCATGTTCTACAATGGCAAAATTACAATAGTTTATTTTCTGAAGAACATTGCGGAGCTCCAAGAAGTCCACTGTTCCGTCAGCAGGCTCGCAAAACAGACCCTCTGCGGTAGCTTTGGCTAAAGGTGTGCCATTTGCTTTGACTTCCGTCAATTTGCTGCGGTCCACATTCTTGAGATGAAGGTACCGGAGACGCGAATGATGTTTCTCAATGAAGGAAATTGGGTCTCCACCACGATACGCATGATGCCCAGTATCCAAGCAGAGACCGACAAGTTCCGGGTCAGTGTCCCTGAGAAATCTCTCAATTTGATCTTCATACTCTACATGAGATTCAGTATGTGGGTGAAATACTGTATCTAACCCAAACTCACCCTTAGCAATCTCAGCGATAGATTGTGTTGCTTCGATCATGTAATCCCAAGAGTCATTGTCTAGATTCGCGTCTTTAAGCATTTCTCCAGTATGCATATTAGTATAAAGATCATCGATTAAGACCAACTGCTCGCCCCCCAAACAAGACACCAGAGCACCTACAGTACGCACTTCTTCCTGAATTGCTGGCCACGCATCACGATCTTCGATTTCCGGCATTATAAATCCACCAGCCAGTTTCAAGTTACGCTGCTGAAGTTCGTTTCCCAAGACATCTATATTTGTCGGCAAATAACCTGGAGGTCCTAGTTCGGTCCATTCGTACCCGGATTCGGCTACTTCGTCCAAGTACCGCTTCCAAGGAGTCTGTTGGGGATCGTCAGCAAACGAGATGCCCCAAGCAGCCGGTGCACTACCCAATTTCACACCCATCGGAACTTTCCCTGCCGTCGCCTACAATGTAAATCCAATCGCAGTATCTGCAAATTCATTGTTTGATTTTCACCTTTCTAATTGACCAACACAGAAAATATTATGGGAACGTCTACCTTCTTCAATATATGTCATCAGTAAATATTAATCTAGTTGTTGATGGACGACCACGGTCAAACATAAATGCCTTTTGATTCCTCGGTCACTATCCCAAAACCTGACCGAGAAACTCCAACCCCTCTTGGGCCAGTTGGTCAGGCGAATCGGCGAAGGGACGCCAGATGTGGCCCGCTGGCCCAAGCCAGGAATATCGGTTAAAGGACTCAAAAACAAGATGTCCGCTATATTGAATGTCACGCAAAGATCGAGAAATAGCCTGCCAATCATTTAAATCGCGTCCGGGTACTCCACGATGACTAGCATTGGCATGAAGATGGTAGAGCTTGTCACCTACATATCTAATCGCATCTCCTTGATCATCCTCTTCAAATGCCATATGAAAACAATCCAAATGTACACCTATGGCAGGATGGTCGACTATTTGCATAAGGTCCATAGCCTGAGAAGCGGTGTTCACCAGATTGGTCTCATAACGATTTAATACTTCGTAAGCAATGCGTACACCGGCAATACCTGCAAGATCCCCAACAGCGCGGAGTGAGTCGGATAAATGTTTCATGCGAGTGTCCCTCAAGTCTCCCTCCAAGAGATGTTTTCCGCCGACAAAACCAAGCGTGACAGATAACAGGTCAGCACCCATCTCCTCGCACAAATTTAGGTAGTATTTCAACTTTTCGACACCTGCATTTCTTATGGAGGTGTCGGTGCTAGACAAATCGACCGTAGAATCAATGATTCCAATCACGGCTAGCGACAAGTTACTAGCATCAAGTTCGCGCCGTATCATAACACTGTCCATCTCGGCATCATCCTCTGCAACGATTTCAATAACCTTACCACCGTAATTAGCTACTTTTTCAAACAAATGCAAATGCTCGGCTGTACGGAAAGGTGCATCCCAAATACATAAATTCACTCCGAACGACATATTTGTACCTCGCAATTACTCATAGCTAAAAACAATCCAAGAAATACTCGAGCCTGGTCAGAAACCTAGACGCCATCCACACTAAAAACCACGGCCCACGAACAATTCTTATCCTTCGAAGTATCTTTGCGCCCTAAAAGCTGCATACTCCCACCACTTTGTCTCGACCTCCTCAGTGAACATTATGGGTTGAATGAATTCAACTGATTTCCGCAGACCTTCCTCCACAGTCATATATTCACATTCCATTTCGAGAGAAAGTATGTCTTCATAGCCGATATAGCGGAGGGTAGTAATCACTTCTCGCCAAGTTGCTTCGTCATGGCCCCACCCAATTGGCGTGAAGTTCCAAGACCGTTCTTCAGGCCGCCTTGAAGACGTAGTGTTGTTCATACCTTGGAGGCGAGCAATATCCTTGTTGATATAAGTGTCCTTTAGGTGTACATGTTGCACAAGAGGCCCAAGATATCTTAACGCCGCCACGGGATCAATTCCTTGCACCCACATATGTGAGATGTCAAAATTACAGGCAACCACCGGTCCAATCTCCTCGGAGAACCTCTTCAATTTCACCGGAGTATGCAGCATGTCCGCCACCTGCATTTCAAAGCACAAAGTCACTCCATGGTCAGCAGCAATCTTGCCTTGTTCTTTCCAGAATGGGATAAGTCTATTTTCCCATTGCCACTCCAGAGTATCCACCCAAAAGCTCAAATTAGGCTCCTGCGTCTGCTGTGTAATCCAGATCGGCGTCACATCACCCTCTGCGCCCTCTGGTAGACCCGCCACTAACGTCATGCGCTTCAACCCTGCTTTTTCCATTAATTCACAGGCCTGTCGAAATTGTCTTTTGTATTCAGTCCCAATAGATGCTTCAGGCATCAGTGGAGAGCCATGACAGCTAAGGGACGTGATCTCGAGATTATGACTAGCGTACGCATCCCTCCATCTGTTGAGTTCACCCTTGTCAGCCAACAGTTTGTCTAGGTCGCAATATTCCTTAGCAGCCTGCCCTCCTGCCGCCACTTCCATCCCCTTGCAACCCAGTCCACTTGCAAACTTCAGTCCGTCCTCAAAATCGAACCGCATGATGAAATGTGTGTTTATTCCCAGAAACATACGTGTCTCCCTTCCTCATATTCCATAAAATATCTTTTCTCAGTCTTCAGCATCATAAAACCATGGCCTCAAGAATTTGTCCCGAAGTTACATAACGCTGGTTCATGTTTGCGGCAATAACCTTGAAAGAATTCAAGAGACCCTTACATAACACATATCCGACACTGCCATAATTCTAGCCCATTTCGTCCACTCGCGCCAAAGCAGCCCACCTGTTGTTCGAAAATATTATGTTCAGGTAAGCTAATGCCCATCCGCAACTAAATTTTGTCATCCGTAATCCGAAAAATTGCTTGCAGTATACGTAGTGCCTGCCTATACGAAACTAGACAGCCGTGCAGTCTTTATTGTCATGCACCTTCAAGTAGGTCTCAGTAATGTTCACACTGGAAACCTCTCATTCTATAGGATGTTTTCTTGCACTCGATGACCAGTCTCATCCTAAATCTTACCGATGGCTTAGCCATTGAACCAGCAAGAAAAATCATTATGTTATAATTTCATAGTTTGAGGTTACATATTACTACCTCTTACCTAAGACTGGTATTGAAGTCATATTGTTAAGGAGGATAGAAATGACGGTCAACATAGAATGGGTAGGCCTTGCCTGCTTCCGGGTATGGCGCGACGGAGGACCCGTCATCGTTATGGACCCATTTAATCCGGCAGAATTGATGGAATTTGGACTTTTCCCAGGCGAGACAAGCACCCTGGAACAACCTGATGAGAAAAGGCTCCTAGATGGAAACACGGTGATCGTCAGTTCTATGACTGACATTGCCCACAGCTGTCCCAAGCTCGTACGAGACAACCCTCGTGTAATCAACGCACTTGGCTTGATAGAGCAGAACACCACAGCTGAAATCGATGGTAGCCCTGTAATCCCTATTCTAGGGGGAGAAGCACCAGATCGACCAGAAGAATTCGGTGAATCTAAGCCCAACGCCGTGTACTCCGTAAAAGTTGGCGACCTGTGGGTTACTCATCTAGGTGATTTAGGTCGAGCGCTTTCCGCCGAGGAACTGGAACCATTTGTCAACCACTGCGACGTTCTCCTAGCTCTCGTTAGTGGCCCCCCTTTGTCAATCCCATTCGACAATCTCGATTTCTTGATTGACTACTTGAAGCCTAAATGGATTGTACCAATGCACTACAGGTTGCCACCTCTTGACGTTACCGTATTCGCGCCGTTGAGCGTATTTCTAGACCGTCATCGTGATAAACCACTGCTATACACACAGTCAAGCACGGTACGGTTTCCGATAGAAACGAACTTAGCACAACCGATGATCGTCTCTCTCAAACCTTCTAGCTACGAGCCATTAGAGGCAGCAAACTGATTCTGTAATGAAGGGTCACCTGTACACATCTATTCGCTAACAAGATTAACATCTGAGAAAGCACTCCAGATTGTCAGAAGTTGCACCATCTGCAAGTTGAGGGTTACATTAGCAACATATTGACATCCTAAAATTGCCAAGTCTGGACTTGACTCAATTTAAATAGAGTTATTTCAAAGCGATAGGATGTATTATTGCCATGCATTAGACTAAGGATTTGAAAAACTGTTACTTTCTTCAAATCCTCTGGGCGCTGTCAGTAAGTATTTGGTCAAGTCCTCTACAAACATTACTCCACTTGACCACTAACCTAGATCAGCCTGAAAAACACCTACAGCGTCAGATATATTCTTTCTCTTCATAGCTACATCGACACCCAAGAAAAAAATTCGTACTCCAAGCTGAGCATATTCCTTAGCTTGCTCAACATTAGGCACGGTCATAGTAGCGATCTTGCCAGCCTGATCTGTCGCAGTTAGAATGTGATTGATTTTCGGATTAAGATAGGCTTTGGCATCCTCACCGTACGTACCCAAACCAACGGACCAGTCCATAGGCCCCACGGTTACTAAGTCTATACCGTCAACCGCCAAAATAGAGTCAAGAGCAGCATACCCCTCATCGCTTTCAAACATTACCATGAGATGTGATGCCTCGTTGGCATTCTTCAATGTCTCACCAATGTTGCTGCCTAGATTAAAGTCAGTGCTCGCACTGGTTGAAGAAACTCCCCGCTGTCCTAAGGGAGGATATTTCCCCAACTCAACAAAGTGAGTTGCTTGTTCAACGGTACGTACATCAGGAAGATTGATGACTTGCGCACCGCCATCTATCAGACGCTGCACATGAGTTCGTGTGGGCTCCAAGATGCGCACCAAGGGCACCATTCCCAGATGTGTAATGAAACGACACAGCAGTAATGCCTCAGAAGTGGATTGATGGCTGTGCTCTAAGTCAATCCAGATAATGTGGTAACCAGCCTGTGCCATCAACTCAACATCAACTAATGTAGCGTCGCGACAAAGCATGCCATACAGAAATTCTCTTTCATTTAGCAAATCATTCAATCTGTCAACCATTTTCCGCCTCCCAAAGTAATCGTAATAAGCAAATTGATTAATCGTAAAGACCTACTTTACACGCGGTCAAATTAGGGAAAGCCCATGCATCGGATTTCCACTTAGCACCTATATGGTACCATTCGACTGAAACCTCATACCCCTAATTGCCCGCGAACCAGCCTCCCGAAACGGGATGTAAAATTGAAATCACATCGGTTATGTGTCTATTTAGATCTGATAGAGGCCTGGTTCCATCGTACTAATTAGTTCACTTCCGTCTTGGGTAACTAACACCATATCCTCTATGTTGATACACCCTAGTCCTTCCTGACGCATCTCCACCTCTACTGTCACAACCATGCCATCCAGCAAATAATCATTGCCATTTGCCAAGATATAAGGCCATTCGTGCACATCACGACCAACTCCGTGACCAACACTAGATAGGAACAAATCGAATCCTCTCTCCTCCAATACCTTAGCACCTAAGCTATACAAGTCACCAGTTCGAGCCCCAGGTCGCACAGCTGCTCGGACGCATTCGTACGCTTCCCGTACAGCCTCCACCGCAATGGATAACTCTGCGGTCGGATTACCAAGAACACCTACTCGAGACATATCACAAACATACCCATCATATATGCCTCCCACATCAACTCGCAATGCCTCGCCAACTTGCGCAACAGTATCGCGAGGCATAATATCCCGCGCACCTTTCGGGCCAAAAGCCACGTGGACCCAACCACATCCTAGACCCTGCTCCACTAAAGATACCTCGATGGTACGGGTGAATTCCCGCTCAGTTGTGCCTACTCGCACACTATCGTATCCAGCCCGCACGGCCTTCTCAGTGACCAAAGTCGCGTATCGGAGGCGCTCTATTTCCTCATCGCTCTTGACTGCTCTAAGTCTTGATAGAACAGAGGTAGAATCAACAAACCTAACCTTCGGCAGAGATGAACTCAAACGCTCATAAGAGTCAAGCGGCATACGGGTTTTCTCAACACCTATAGTTCCTAGATCAAGATTCAAGTCCTTTATGCCCTTGACGGCACAGTCAATTGGATTAGTGCTCACGGGCAGTTCATTTGATTTGATACCAGGGATGTCCAGTAGTTCGCCATACACAAGACGATCTTGAACCCATGGATTGGAGGAGGTCATGTAACCAACTTCACCTATCCAAGGAGTAAAGAATGAAGCAATATCTGGATCTGATGGTAGTCCCACAAAGGACTGATAGTACATGCTTCCATCATCTAAAACCAGACTCGCATTACAGGGATCAGCGTAATAATCAAGAAGGTAACTTACGTTTGACTTTGAACTGGCAAGAATCAAATCTATACCAGCATCAGTCATCAACCCTGTCACCCGATCATAATCAAACAAACGCATAACGTTCTATCTCAGCCCGAAAACTTCGGTTCCTCCAAACCCTTTATGCCTGTCGACACTTTAAACAGATCTCCAGCAAACGGCTGTGACACCTTCTCATCATCGTTTAAAGGCTCCCAGCCCGTAGTAATGTAAAGATCATCCATGCCGGGTCCACCAAATGTACAACTACTGACAAATGCGGTTGGCACCTGAATTTCGCGCTCCAAAATACCATCAGGATCATAGCGATTGATTTTGTAGCCGAGAGCGATCGCACTCCACACAAAACCTTCGCTATCTACGGTCAGACCATCAGGAAATCCTTCGCCATCTGGTACAGTTACAAAGGAACGCCGATTCTCTAAAGTGCCTGCAGCTATATCGAAATCATAGGCGTAAATAACACTCCGCATTGTATCTGTGAAATACATAATCTTGTCGTCCGGACTCCATCCTATACCATTAGACACTGTAAAACCCGTATCCATTCGTGCCACTGATCCATCAGGGTCAAGTCTGTATAGACTCCCATGAGACCCATGCGGATCCGAATCGCTCATGGTGCCGGCCCAGAAACGGCCACAGCGATCTACAGCCGCGTCATTAAAGCGTGTTTCTGGCTTATCCTCCTCTGGGTCCACTAGAAAAACAAGATCTTCACTAAGAAAATCCCAAAATGCAAAACCGCGTTTGGTCGCTGCCACAATCCCCCCACTCTCTCGCAAAGCCAGGGCACCGACAGGCAAACCTACATCAAAGACTTCCAGATTTTCATTCTCCAGAGCATACCGGTAAATGAGGTGTTTTGGGATATCCACCCAGTAAATGGTTTGGTTTTCAGAAGACCATAACGGCCCTTCGCCTACTTCATTCCCTAATTTCAGCAGATGTTCTACTTCGTAATCTTGTGGCATTAATGTGTTCCTCCTATCTAGTATCTTGCAAGTGATTGAACCTGGGCCTGAGACCAGGATTGACAATGGACTGTGGCCATATACCGTTTGCCAAGTCAAGCACTACCTGCAACGACTCGCGCCAAAATGTTTCCAGAGCCTCATCAGAAAAACCACCTATGTGAGGAGTCACCACAACATTTTCAAGATCTAGAAAAGGATTGCCAATCGCATTGCCAATACCAACCGTAGTTTCTTCCGTATAAAAAACGTCGATCCCAGCGCCCAAGATCCAACCTTCCGACAAAGCCCGAAAAAGAGCTGGTTCATCCACAACTTGTCCTCGGGATGTATTAACCAGTATAGCGGTTGGTTTCATCAACTTCAACTCCCGTTCAGATATCAGATTATGTGTCTCCAATGATAGCGGGCAATGGAGGGACACGAAATCAGAGCGATCTAGGAGGTCGTCAAGATCCACAGAAACAACACCGTTGGATGCAAAAATCTCCTGACTCACATAGGGATCATAAACCAACGTTGGCATTTCAAATCCGCTAAGCTTTCGAACAACGAGACGTGCAATATTCCCAAAACCAATGAGACCAAGGGTTTGTCCTCGAAGCGTTGGCCCTGGCCATACAAAGTGTCGATTCCATCTGCCGCTCCTTAGCGCACGGTCCTGAACCACCACTGTGCGCTTCACAGCTAGGAGAAGCGCAATCGCATGATCTGATACCGCTTCGCTTGTAGCACCCGGAGTATTAGCCACCATTATGCCGAGCTCAGTTGCCTCCGCAACGGGAATGTTGTCGGTGCCGCTGCCTGTATTGAGAATTGCGCCACATGCCGTTAGAACATCCAAGTTATCGGCAACCACAACATGATCATCACCAAAAATCCATACAACATCTGCATCGCCTGCATATCGACTAAGTTGCTCTCGGTTCAGGCAATCATGCAACACAAACTCAATGCCTTCTCCATCCAATGCATCCACAACCCAATCTGGAGCAGTGAGTCCACTGGAAGTGCCTTTATAGGGCTTGACAAGCGTCACCTTAAACCGGGTCATGATTGCCTACGATTCGATTCGTCACTATAATCTTTAGCCAGATTGGCAATGACATCCAAACCTATTTGACGATAACACAATAACATTCTAAACTCGCATCATCATAATAAGACATGCCTGCTAACATTAGTGTAACTCAGCAAGATGGAAATAGGAACTAGTCACAAAACCCCATTATCACTCTCCAGTACGCTGAAACTCGATCAATCACATGAACGCATGGTATAATTTCTCTTGCGTGTCACACTCTGTCAGCAACTCTTTTGAGAACACGCCCGGAGGTATGGACGGATGACGACTAGCCCATGAACCTTCCTGCTGCCAACTATTTTTGTTTAGTTTACTTACCTCCATGGGAAAATAAAGTTTCACAACGGAACCACATTCAGGGTAGAACTCGTATGCAATTCTAGATCATGTCTAGGGAGGTACTGTATTATGAAAATTGGACTATACACGGATAGCTTGCACGATCTCTCATTTACGGATGCGCTTGATTGGTGCGTAGACAACGGTGTTGAGGCAGTTGAGATAGGTACCGGCGGATTTTCACCGAAGCCACACTGTGACCTCCAAATGCTTCTGGACAGCGAGAACGCACGGTCTGAATTTTTAGGCGCTATAGAGAGTCGCGGATTGAATCTAAGCGCCCTGAATTGTAACGGAAACCCACTAGACCCCCACCCTGCGCGCAGGAAAAACCACGAAGAGGATTTCTTTAAGACTATTGAGGCCGCAAACAAGCTGGGAATTGATGTGGTAGTAGCCATGAGCGGTTGTCCCGGAGACAAAGACGGTGGCACTACTCCGAACTGGGTCGTACATCCTCATCAAGAAGAATTCTTTGAATTGCTAGAATGGCAATGGGACGAGGTTGTCACTCCATTCTGGGAACGAGCTGGTCACTTCGCTAATGAGCATGGTGTCAAAGTGGCCATTGAAATGCACCCGGGATGTGTAGTGTACAACACGCGGACAATGCTGCGTCTTCGTGAGGTGGCCGGGAAAAACATCGGGGCAAATTTTGACCCAAGCCACCTTTTCTACCAAGGTATGGAGCCACTGGTAGTGATTGCATCACTCGGCAAAGATTTTGTCTTTCACGTACATGCAAAAGACACTCGTCTTGATCCTCAGAAGATGGAGTACACAGGTGGTTTGGATCCACGACCCTTTGTTGGTAACCCTGGAGTACGAGCCTGGGAATACCGCACGCTAGGATATGGGCACGGTGTACGTTGGTGGTGTGACTTCGTCAGCATTCTACGGCTAAATGGCTACGATGGCTCGTTGAGTATCGAACACGAAGATGAAGTAATGGGTGCCCGCGAGGGCATAATCAAGAGTATAGAATTTCTACAACCGATTGTTTTGCGAACTACTGCTTAGGCCAAGTCTATGCAACGTGGAAGTAGCTCACATCAGGCATCATAACTACCCGTGGAGACTGCGAGTATCGCCACAATTGCTCAGATTGAATTCAGATCACCATACAATAATTCTATGAACTTGGAGGTTACACATGGAGAACGGTAGAGAATTAAAAGCAAAGTTAAAAGCCGGAGAAATCAGTGTAGGGGCATGGGGAACGTCTTACGACTCCGCCATGGCAGTGAAACTGTCGAGAGTAGGATTCGACTGGGCCATCATCGACCAGGAACACACTCCCTACAATGTTGAAAGTCTAAAGCACGTATTGTGGATGTATCGTGACTCTGGCACCCTTCCCTTCGTGCGAGTGCAGGACAACAGACCAGACCTCATGAAAATATCATTAGATCTTGGGGCGCGGGGAATACTCGTTCCTTACGTAGGATCAGAGGCAGAAGCTCAACGCGCCGTAGCAGGATGCAAATATCCGCCGCAAGGCGTGCGCGGTTGGGGACCAACTGTAGTCACAAATTATTATGCAGACGCTGCTGAATACTACGAGACAGCCAACGACGATGTCTTCGTGATAGTCCAAGTGGAGGTTGCGAGCATACTGGATGAGCTGGACGCAGTTGCGAAGATAGACGGTCTTGATGCCATGTTTATAGGACCATCGGATCTTTCGCTAAGTCTTGGAATTTTCAAACAATGGGATCACCCAAAATTTCGTTCTGCTGTTTCTAAGGTTTTGGATACTGCACGTGAGAACGGCAAAGCTGTGGCAATCGCAGTGGACGCATTTGGACCTCTCGAGCAAGCAGCCGAATGGATCGATAAGAATGCAAAGGGCGTTCAGTTATTGTGCACAGCTGAGGACGGAGATTTAATAGAGATTGGCGGGCAAAAGGTTCTAGCGGACCATTTGAAAATATTTGGCGGCTGATAGTCCTAAAACATCGCGTAGGTACCGCAGTCCGAACTTCCTAGTAGAAAGTACCTGCCATGCCATGAGGAAAACGCTTTGAGGCTGGATTTTACGACTACAGTTGTCTCTATCTAAGGGTAAGGGCAAACAGCGCTAGATTAGTTTCTGTTCGTGAAAGATATGTTTGCAAACGAGATTCAAGTCATCCTTACAATCTCACAAACACCATCGAAATCACACGTACTTTTACGTAGACAGATCCAGCAAACGTGCCGCATTGCCTCCCAGAACCAACGCTTTTTCATCCACAGATAGAAAATCACAGTGTACACGAATGAAGTCCACACTCTGGCGATATGTGCACCAGAAAGCTCCACTGAAAGGCATATCAGAACCGTACATGAGTTTTTCAACGCCTATATCATCGCACAGAGCTTTTAACATCTCCTGTCCCTCCACGTAGGGATATTCATATGCAGGCCACTTGGCTGGCATAAGTACTTCGGCGTACACGTTGGGACGTTTCAAAATATCCAACACACTGTCGGGAATACCAATTTCGTGAATAATTGCCGCCGGCACAATACCATGGGTTATCACTGAAGGGATATCAGGATTGGCGCTACTCCAACGGTCAAGTTCAGCAACACGTTCCATGAATCCGGCCACACGATCCTGTTTGCGAGCATCCAAGTACCAGAAAATAGGAATCTCAAGCTGTCGCACCTTGTTCCAGAGCGGATCAAACTTGGAATCATCGATGTGATCCAAGTAATGATTAAGGCTAAGCGGCTCAACACTAAAGTACAGACCTCTGTTTCCATGCTCTATTACTGCCTTCTCCAAACGCTTAGCCTCTGCTGTTTGATCTTCTTCCCACTCATGAACTTGGGCCAAACCCACAAAGCGTCCTGGATGCGCACGCCTTGCCTCTCCGTAATACGCATTCACATCGCCGTAAACATGGTCACTTTGTAGAACACCAATGTCTACTTCAGCAATGTCCATCTCAGCTATCATTCGTCTAGGTATCGCGTCGAGATTCTCCAATCCGGGCGGGTAGAACTGCACATAATAGTCTACCCCATCTATTGTCACCTCACCCTGACCATATTTTCCCATTCGAAATTGCACGTCCGGCATTGCATAGATGTCATCAGATGGGTAGTCCAACAACATCTCCTCTACTCGCTTACCATCTTCCTTGCGCCAGAAAGTAGTAAAGTCCCGCGTGTGGTATTGCCAGAACATCAGAGAGCGACGCGCGTATTCCTCATCAGAACCAGTACCGAATCTCTTGAAAATATGGCAATGAATATCAATAATCTTACTTTCAATCCTATCATCTGAAGGTTGTACACGCTCCCACCCACCCCCAAAATACTTCATATCCGGTTTGTCGTTCATGATCTTTCTCCCCTAGTAATTGTCAGGCAACAAGAAGTGGGTATATATTCTAGCCTTCTCAGATGACCCATATACCAGCACTACTAGCCGCGCGTCCGTTCCAAGGCCTCTGTCAGTAACTCCCTCATTCGCTCTGATTGCATGTCGATAGCAATGCGCCCATTTTCAGCGCTCGCATGAATACGCGGATCATCGCCCATAATGCCAAGTGGCCAGTCATCAGTGGCACTGCTAATATTCTCCATGTGTACTAGGTCTGGCCGCAGTGCCATCACAAGCGAAGTCTCATTTGCTGCAGCGTGATCAGTCATGATGCCTAATCCGTCGCTCTCGTCCTGACGCCAGCAAACAAACAATTCCAACCCATACAACTGCTCCCAGTACACAATGTGTTTCTGGAAGATAGTTGTAGAAGGACCGTGGCCGTGAGCTACAACAATTCGGAATCCTGCACGACTCAATTGCTTTAGGGTTGCACTAAGAATATGCTCAAATAAATCATCGGATACCCAGTACGCACTTCCTGGCAGCTGCTCAGGTTTTTCATCACGAAAGCTAATTAAATCCATGCCGTAGAATTCGTCACCGGTGAGACTTATTGATGAATCCGGTCCCAGGAACAGCATCGGCACAACAATGCCACCCACCTGATGCGCCAACTCGACAAAGAAACCGCGTGATTGAATCCCATCCGAACCAAGCGGGAGGTGTTCACCATGCCATTCTAACGTTCCCAAAGGCAAGTAAGCGATAGGAGCATCAGCCAACCGCGCTCTGAATTCAGTCGGCGTCAATTCCTCATAATTGACAATTGCTGAAATTTTGTTCCACCTCCTCATTGTTGCCACATGCTCCCCACCAATGCAAGAGTATCATCACTTTGACAATCAGATGAACAACGCCAACAATTTAATTCATCCCTTTGCGTTAGAGTAACATCCCATCAGTAGAAGAACTACGTAGTCGACTTCTTGACTCTGGATCGATTTAGGCACTAACAGGTTTGGTTCACTTTACCGTGCTGCTCGCATCCAGAGACTTTACTTGCTTAATACATCTTTCAGCACCATCAAATAGCCAGCGGTCATACGTTACGAGGAACATACGAACACCCATTCCTATGTAGTGCTCAAGAGTGTCTTCAAATCCAAGGGTCCCTGCATTATGCCCTTCCGACACTATCTGGCGCAACGCTGAGTCGACCACAGATTGAACTTCTGGATGATGCATCTGACCAACAAAACCCATAGACTGAGACAAATCGCCTGGTGCCACGAAAAACACATCAATACCATCTACCTTTAGGATTTCTGACAGATTCTCGATTGCTTGCACTTCCTCGATAAGAACAACCACTAAAGTGTCATCATTCGCACTCCCATAAAAATCTGATACTCCGTATGAACGTCGGCCATCGTAGAATCCGCGTTGTCCAACAGGTGCAAAGCGTGCCGCTTCCACCACACTTTGCGCTTGGGACCTAGTATTCACATGTGGAACTACAATCCCGCTCGCACCATTATCAAGCGTACGTGTAATACGTCCAAATTCATTGGCCTGAACCCGCATTACCGACGTTTTTCCCCATAGGTCACATGCCCGCGACATGTCCCCTATCTCATCCCATGCTACGGATCCATGCTCTCCTTCAAGCCAATAGCCATCAAAATCCAACGGTCCCAGAAAATCAATTGTGGCACTAGTAAGAGAGTGACCCCCAACTATCGTTGCGACGTTCCCTGCTGAAATCTTTTGCTTGACCCGATTTCGATGCTCCATTTGTTTTCTCCTTATCTAGTTTATAGGTTGGGCGACGGTCTGGCGGGCAAACACAGATGCAAATCTACTATGCCCCGTACACCCAATTCCATGTGACATACCCGACTTTGACAAGAGGGTTGCTTCAAAGATGATAACCGAAGTCTATAAACAAATGCCCAATACCAGAGCGATACGGACACAGGAACACTTATATAGACTATCAGTCACCTCTAGAGATCAGCAGAGTTATATCAATCAGATGTAATAATTGCTCGCACTAATCCTGCTACATCATCCTTCTCGCACCTTAAGGAGGTACTCGTGAGAAGCACTACGGAGCAAAGATTCTGACGTCACTGTAATATAACGGGCTCCCCGGTCAAGCCAAAGTTTTGTCGCCTCTTGCGTCAACGCCATTGTCCCTAGTACAGCCTGTGAAGACCCAACAATTTCCACAATTCGTTCAATAGCATCCTGTACTGCAGGATGTTCGGGCTCGCCAGGTACACCAAAAGAGTGCGAGAGATCCGTAGGACCGATGAAAACAACGTCTAAACTATCGGTATTTATCATATCAGGCAGTTGGTCCACGGCCTCCGCAGTCTCAACCTGCAGAACAACCAGAGTCTCTTCGTTAGCTTGTTTGACATAATCCGCCAACGGGGCCACTTGCGCATAATCTGCAGCGCGCACACCAGCTAAACCACGGTTGCCGCGTGGATGATATTTAATTGCACGCACAGCAGCCTCTGCTTCATCTGCCGAGTTAACCCACGGCACCTGTATTCCCTGAGCACCCGTGTCCATAAAGCGCAATATTGTCGGTGCCTGATTAGTCGTAACACGCACTATCGGGGTCACACCCCGCAGTTCAGCAGCACGTACCATGTTTTCACAGTCCTCCGGCGTAATAGTTCCATGCTCGCCATCAAACACAAGAAAATCCCAACCCTGATATCCGAGCACTTCCACAAAACTACCGCTCGGATATCGCACAAAGCACCCAAATACAGTCTCACCCGCCTGCAACTTCGCCTTAGTCAAATTCTTTAGCAAGTATCACCTCCCAAAATTAGCCGACGTTAAAACAATCCCACCTAAAAACCATTTTAAATTAACCTTAGTCATTATATGTGTCCTCAAGTGTTTAGGAGTCAGCGGGCAATCTATCAACTCCTGTCTCATCAAACAGTCCGCAGTACTTACCCTTGAAAAATATTAGCGGACTACCCTCGTTTACGGAACCTCCCACTGCTCTGCCAATGAAGATATCGTGGTCTCCTCCACTCAGAGTATGTTCCAATCGACAATCTATGTATGCCATCGCATCAGCTAGGATCGGTGCCCCAGTTTCCCCGACTGTGAGCGAGATTTGTGAGAAATCCTTAGGGCCCGGGGTGGCAAATGCATTCGAGATGGCCTCATGCTCAACCCGCAACATGTTAACTGCAAAGCACTGGCCATCACGCAGATACTTCTGGATAGCATTTCTGCGATCTACAGCTATCAATATTAAAGGTGGGTCTAGAGAAAGTGACATGACCGCATTCGCCGTCATACCCCATATGTCATCGCCGGACCGTGTCGTCACTAGAGTGACACCGGTCGCGAAACACCCCATTATCTTGCGCTGGAGCTTCGAATCAAACGTCATTATCTAAGGTCTCTCCCAAGATTCGCTCGAAATATAGATTAGATCATCATGCTGCCAAGTGCTCAAATAATAGCCCCACAAATCTGCTGCGACTAACTTTGACGGTGTGTTTGACATAATTATGCCTATGACCAACTTATTTTACCGTTCATAGTTCCGGGAAAGAGGGTCCAATGTCATTAGCCAGCCATTCCATAGACTGCATCCATTTAGCTTTGTCGTCCATATCATGTGCGACCATCAGCAACGTACCAAATCCACCAGTTTCTTCCCACAAGTTGCTGATCTGACGTATGCACTCATCCTTATCACCAACGATACACGACTCACGCAGTAGGTATTCAGTGTCAGCATCAGAATCTGGCATGTCAGGATCTCGCTTGACCAAATGAAGCATATCCGCTGATCGCAGTAGGGCTAGAAGATAAGTAAATGAATCAGCAAAAGGGCTGTTGAGTGCATACTCCCAAGCCTCCTCAGTAGAATCGCCAATGAAAATGCTCCGGGCCACGCGCCAAACACTACGATCAGGCGGAGAGCCACCAGCCCCCTCGGCACCAGCGCAATACGTGTTCCAGTGCTCCTTGACAGTATTACCTGCTACCAAGTTGGTGCTTATAGGAATATATCCACGTTCGCCAGCCATGCGAGCAGCCATAGAATCTCCCTTAACAATACTCATCGCTATCGGAGGATGCGGTCTCTGGTAAGGTTTTAGCATAGTCCCAATACCCAGTTCAGGATTGGTACCATCAACCTTAATATGCCAATAGTCTCCTTTTATATCAAAGGGGGCCTCGGATTCCCACAACTTCAGCACCATATCAATGCCCTCTAGTGTCATAAGGCCCTGAGTTTTCGGGTCCGGTAAATCGAATAGTTCCCAGTCTGTTGGAACACCACTTTGTCCAAATGCACAGTTAATCCTTCCACGAGACAAATGATCGAGCAATGCTAGTCGTAGGGCTACATTAGCAGGATGATGGTGAGGTATCAAAGTAACACCTGAACCAAGACGAATGTTCTTGGTACGCGGTAGGACGTTAGCAACAAATACATCATTAGAAGGTATTGGTTCCCACGCTAACGTACAATGCTGCCCAATCCAAGCCTCAGTAAATCCCAGTTCATCTGCACGTACAACCAACTCTATGTCTTCTTCAAAACATTGCGTACGATCCTTTTCAGGAGGATGGACGGGCATCATAAATAGACCAAGTTTCACGGTTCACTCCTCTCGCCTTTCAGATTTTACACAGCCAAACTATTTTAATAACACAATCATACAAAAGTAATTCAATTATTGCCAGTGATCACATAAGTAGCATTCGCAAAGCACCCAATGGCAATCATACTAACCATAGCCGACTTCAGACATAAAATGTCGATTTCGCTTCGCTATTGGGAAAGGTTTGTCAAAGGGTGCAGGATACATATCCTGCTCAACAATTACCCATCCACTATATTCAATATCTCTTAGCACAGCCAGCAAAGATACAAAATCCACACCTCCATGCGCCAACTCGCAAAAGGCACCTAATTGCACAGCAGATGAATGCGGGACCCCTTCGGACTGAACCTTTTCGCGTATTTCCTCATCAAAGTTCTTTATGTGTAGGTGTGGGATACGCGAGTGATACCTACGCATCAAACGCACAGGATCACCACCTCTATACCCATAGTGCCCCGTATCGAGGCATAGCCCAATACTCCCTGCATCAGTCAAACTTAGAAATCTGTTAATCTGACTCTCAGTCTCGATAAATCCATAAGCATGCGGGTGGAACAGAAGCATGATACCAAATTCAACTCTAGTAAGCTCTGCGGCCCTGTGCGTATTTTCAATCATACGATCCCACTCGTCATTGTCAGCCGCGGTTACCGAACCTGGAATGCCAGTTTTTGCATCTAGATAGCTCCCGCCAGCAAGAGACAAGAATTTTGCGTTACAGGCTGCCAGAAGTGAGCCAGTGTCCAACAAGTCCTTTTTAAGGGTGGGCCATACTCCCGGTTTATGTATATCTGCCCCAACTAAGCCCGCCACCGCCTTGAGTCCCCGCCTGTCCAACTCTCCCAAAAGAATGGGTGCATCAGTGGGCAAATAACCGAAAGGGCCAATCTCAATCCACTCATAACCCGCTAAGACGACTTCGTCTAAGAATTGTTCCCATGGAGGCTGCTTCGGATCATTTGCCATCCATACACCCCAAGAGTCCGGCGCGGTTCCTACTCGTAAATTTAGCATGCTGATAGACTATTTGAACAACATGATTTTCCCAAATATTTCCAATACATCCTAAACAGATCCCGCTCCGTGCAGCAAGCCTTGCAAATATCGCACGTTTCTCTCCAAAGCAGTGCGGGGATCATCTTGCCCTTGATACTCGATTAGCATATGGCCATCATAATTTATGCGATTTAATTCAGCCACAATAGGAACAAGGTCCACTTCACCCACGTCCAAGGTAGTACTTACAAAACGGTGTCCACCTTCCCCCTCTAGATACCTTGCCTTATTCTCCTCGGGCATCATACGACGACTGTTCTTTACATGAACATGGCATATGTACGATTCCATGTCACGCAATGTGTTGATCGGATCGTCACCCAGATGTAGCGCAGCTCCAGCATCATAAATCAAGCGATAAGATGTCGAATCTACCGCTGCACAAATATCACGGCAATCGTACCCATGCCCCATAAGCGGACGAGCTGATGGATCATCAACATTTTCCGATGCAAGCATAATATTTAGAGCTGCTGCACGTGAAGCGCATAATCGCAAACCCTTTATCATCCACATACGCTGGTCATCTAGAGGATACTCATCCTTGAATATTCCAGGAACAATCATAGCTAAGGAACCACCCAACTCGGCAGTTTTATCCAGCATTGCGAACACCTGATCCACCGCATGCAATCTTTCAGCATTAGGTACAGCCAAATCTACAAAGAATATATATGAAAATATTGACAGTCCAGCACCATGTACAAGACGTTTCAAATCACTGGAAGAAGTCGACTCCCAGTAAGGATGAAATAGCTCCAGTCCATCTATACCCAGTGTACCCAAGAAACTGATGGTCTCCTCAAGCGTCAGGTATCCTGGTTCTGAGCGCTGATGAAAATTTCTAGCACTAAGCGCCCAATCCGCATTGTATTCTGTCATTGTAAGACGAGCGCGCATGCTGTCCATCCTCCAGATTTCTTATGTCCTGATGCGAAGATTAGTCCCGATGTCTATCTTTTGAGAAATCGGATGTGGACATATCGGGCGTAAGCGCCTGAAGAGTCCATCCACCGTCCACATACAAAATCTGCCCAGTGACTAGCCCAGCATCATCACTTGCAAGAAACACACATGGGCCCACATAATCCTCTACTTGGGCTACACGGCCTGCAGGCGTGATTCTAGCCCATTTTTCTTCATAGTCAGGATCATAACCCTTGTTGCGATCCGTGCTCGTTGCTGTTGGAGCAATTGCATTTACGCGAATCGACGGGGCAAGCTCATATGCCAATTGTCGAGTCAGTGCTTCAAGTCCTCCCTTAGCCATAGTATAAGCGGAATGGTATGGAATCATCATCTTCGCAGCAATGGAACTAATGTTGATAATACACCCACCACCAGTCTCTGACATTTTTTGAGCGGCGCAAGCAGATCCGAAGAACGGTCCTCGCAAATTTGTGTTCACAACATCGTCGAAATCCTCTTCCGTAATCTCATAAAAAGGCGCAAAGCGGGTCCGCGCAGCATTGTTAACGAGGACATCAAGACTACCGAATTGCGTACCCACATCATCGATCATCCGTTCAAACTCCGTCTTTGATCCAATATCCGCCTGAAAAGCCTCCGCGTTGCCTCCAGACCGATGAATACGGTCACATGTTATTCCTGCACCAGCATCATCTGTTTTGTAGTTAACAGCAATACTTGCACCGGCAGCTGCAAGGCCGACAGCTAAACCTTGGCCAATACCCTTGCTAGCTCCAGTAACCAACACAACTTTTCCGCTAAGCTTATTCTCCATTAGAATGACTCCTTCCACTGGTTGTCAAGCAAAATTGAGGTTACTTTCCCTTCCGACCTGTTGTAATGGTTGCGGATAATTTCTACACAAACCAAGCTCCCAGTCCACTGGTCTCAATCGACATCACTGGCAAAGCATAAAGAACATCTCAACTTCAAATCTGTTGCGAATCATCGCCGTGTCCAAAATAGGCTCAAAATCAGAGATCTGCCTACAAGCTACACCTCATCTCACAGGACTGGTTATATCACTGCGCACAATTGGAGGCATTTCATGTGCGACACGAAACAGATTGATACATCATAGCCGGACTACTACAAATTTATACACCAACTCGCCTGCAAGAATTTGTTATTCAAAAGCTAAGCAAGTCCATGAAAAGTAGATACTGAATATTAATATTTAAGATGCGACCAACGAGGAAGATCTAAAACCTCAGCATTTACAACCGCTTCCGGACGCCTGCCTGAGAGAACAGCAGCTACATTTTCAGCAGCTTTTATCTCCAATTCCGCCACTGATTCCTCTGAATAAAAAGCCACATGCGGAGTCGCAATCAGATTGGGCAGCGCAAATAACGGATGGTCTGGGTCTAAGTGTTCAGGTTCAAACACATCGGCTGCTGCTGCCGCTATCCAACCCTCGCGTAGAGCACGCTCTAAAGCCTGATGATCGATGATAGCACCTCGCGCGCAATTGACAATTATTGCATTAGACTTCATTGTTCTCAGCCGCGCCTCATCAATCAAGCCCTCCGTCTGTGGAATAAGAGGCGTGTGAACGCTTAAGAAATCCGCCTGAGAGAAGATATCATCGATACCAACTAACTCAACTTTTGGGAAAGTAACTGCAGCCTCGTCAATGTAAGGATCATATGCAATAATGCGTACCCCCAAACTTTCTGCTTTTGATGCGAGGGTACGGCCAATATGACCAAATCCTAATATCCCCAAAGTACGTCCACGGATACGGTACATGGGTGTACCGGTTGCTAAATCCCAATTGTCAAGACGTATAGCCTTGTCATACTTGCAAATCGCGCGAGCACTTGCAAATAGCAGTGCCAACACGTGCTCGGCCACTTCGTCAGCACAGTAGACAGGCACATTAGTGACTGGTATCCCCAAACTCGTTGCTGTATCTACAGCAATATTGTCCACCCCAATACCATAACGTCCAACAACCTGCAATTTATGGCCTGCCTCAATCACCTTAGGTGTAACATCGGCAAAACATGTCAAGATAGCATCTGCTTGCGGGACAAGCTCAAGCAATTCCTCTTCAGCACCAGATTGAGCTACGAGAATTTTGGCTCCAATTCTTGCCAATACCTCTGCCTCGGGATCAGTGGATGGCCACGTATAATCTGTAATTAAGACAATTTTCTCAGACATTTACACACCTTTCCAATGAGATTGCCACACTGGCATATTCTGCATTTCCAACCAAATCGAATTCAGCCTATTTCTCGGATCAATTACTAGGGTTGTCCTTACACGTCTGTACAAGTTCTTTTAGACTTGCTACAGGTGTTTGCAAAGGAACTGCACATTCCGGTGCAATGATGTCTACTTTTGCATCTATTGCCTTCTGCGTAGCTTCACGCACCTCATCCAGATTTCCGTTGAGCATTGTTACAGGATTGTTGACATTGCCAGCTAACTTAACCTTACCCTCCGCTCCTGCTACCATCTTGTACGGGTCATTTGCGGACTCAAAATGATAGGCAGCGAAGCCACCCTCTCGAAAGAGCTGAATCCGGTCAAGAGTATTGCCACAGCAATGCAAAATTACCGGCGCCTGATCACCATTTGGATAAGTCACCTGAGGAACCAAATTCTGATGGTAGGGAAGCAGCATTTCTTCATACATAGTGTTGCGCACGAGATCGCCCGTCGCATGGTCAGCCCAAACAACAGCATCAGCACCAGCTTCAATTTGTGCTTTGGCAAACAATACTGGCACGGGAGCTAAGACTTCCAGTGACTTTTTTGTGCGATCACTATCAAGAATTGTGTCTAGGAGAAACTCCTGCACATTGTAGACATGATAAGAGAGCGTCCAGGGTCCCATTACTTTCCCGAGAATCATGACTTCATCACCAAAATGCTCTTTAAGTAGACGAATTGCGTCTAAGACGCATTTAACATACTTGTCTTCAAGGAAAGAATCCGGGTAACCATCAGGTAGTTTTATCTCGGCATCGCGATCACGCCAAGGAGCTTCAGCGGAAGGAGTAGGCATGTTGTCATCAGGCCAATCCACCTCACAGCCAAGAGCAGTGCACTCTTGCGCAATTCCAAATACAGGCATTACACTGTCAAGCCCCATTATGTCATGTGCACTTGCAGCCAGTTCAGCCATAGGTTCCGGCTCCTGGTTGGCAACTGGAAACTGATGACCAACCATATCCATTAATTCAAAGTTAATTACAGAAACGACACTAGCAGCAGGCGGCCGGTCCACAGGTTCTCCGTTCAATCCTGCCATGAAACGCTCCTTAGATGTCATTTTTTTCATTTCAATGTCTCCTTTCCTTGCAAGTTAAATAATTGTTCTCATTGTAATAAGATTTGATTTTCAAACACTACCAACAAATTATATCACTTCAGCATAGGTCGAGACGAAATTTGATATTCATCCTCATTGACGACTAGATTGGCGACTCCCTAATTCGGCAAAGTAGACAGCATCATCCCGAGCATTGTCGATGCCATCATTCACTAAGAAATCAAAATCGCATCCCCTGTCGGCCTGGAGTACATGATCTAAGAACAGCCGTCCATACCCACGAAGATATTGTGGCTGTTCCGGTCTCCAGCTAGCACGTCGTCGAGCAAATTCATCATCTTCCACTTCAAGATCCAAGCGCCTGTTTGCAACATCTAGTGAGATAAAATCTCCATCTTGTACATACGCCAGAGGTCCTCCAATAGCTGATTCAGGCGCTATGTGCAAGACAACGGTCCCAAATGCCGTGCCACTCATGCGTCCATCACTTATACGTACAACGTCCTTCACCCCTATATCAAGCAATTTCTGGGGAACTGGCAAATTTCCCCACTCGGGCATCCCCGGTCCACCTAACGGTCCAGCATGCTTTAAAACAAGTACCGAGTCCTTAGTCACAGGTAAATCGAGTGAATCAATACGCTGATACATATCAGCACGGTCATTGAAAACCAAAGCCTTTCCGCGATGATGAAGTAAATGCCGTGAAGCTGCGGTCTGTTTTAAGACCGCACCCTGCGGAGCTAGGTTGCCCCTCAAAACTACGGTACCTCCCTCAGAAAACAACGGGGTGTTGCGACTACGAATAACGCTCTCATCGAAAATTTCCGCATTCGCAATATTGTCACCTAGTGATTTACCATTAACCGCCAAACTACTAAGATGTAGTAGAGCCTGAATTTCACGCATCACAGCCGGAATTCCACCAGCATAATACAAATCCTCCATGTAACGTTCCCCAGATGGCTTCAGGTCCACAATACATGGAGTCGAGCGAGACAACCGATCAAAGTCATCCAATTCCAAACGCAATCCCAAACGGCCAGCCAATGCCAACAAATGAACGACAGCATTGGTGGATCCACCTATGGCCATGTCAACACGTATAGCATTCTCAATCGCGTCACCAGTGACAATCTTAGAGGGACGTATATCAGCATGAACCATTGAAACAATTTCACGACCACTGGCCTCCGCAATAGCTAGACGCCGCGAATCTGCCGCTGGAATGCAAGCACATCCTGGCAGCGTCATCCCCATCGCTTCAGCCATAGCCGCCATAGTACTAGCTGTTCCCATCACCATACAGTGACCAGCGCTTCTAGCGAAATGGTTTTCCGCCTCCAGAAACTCATCCTCACTCAACTCTCCGCTGCGTACCGCATCCCACAAACGAAAGGCATCAGTTCCAGATCCCAGTTCCTCTCCTCGCCAGCGCGCGGTTAGCATAGGACCGCCCGTTACCATTATGGCCGGGACGTCCGCACTGGCAGCACCCATCAATTGGGCAGGAGTCGTTTTATCGCATCCCGAAAGCAGGACAACCCCATCGATAGGGTTAGCACGTATCATTTCTTCGACATCCATTGCCATCAGATTGCGATACAGCATTGAAGTAGGTTTCATCATTACTTCGCCCAAAGAAATGGTCGGGAATTCCAGAGGTAGCCCACCGGCTTGTAATACTCCGCGTTTGACAACCTGAGCAACCTGACGCAAGTGCAAATTACAAGTGGTCAACTCACTCCACGAGTTACATATTCCTATTACAGGTCTACCATCAAATACATTTTCACTGAATCCCTCAGACTTGAGATAGGCACGATGCACAAACGCATCGCGCCCCAAGCCAGAGAACCAAGCATGACTTCTCAGCCGTTTTGACTTCATCCCGCGTCCATGACGGGCAAACGAGTCCCCACAACGGCTGTGAAACGCCTAAAAGCCTCCGCATAAACGATTTTTCGTCCGCTCCACTGCGTTGCCTGAGCCCCCCTATATTTGCTCCACATGGTATAACGTTCCGGTAACTCTGACTGCGATTTAATCTTGCCCAGTGCTTTAATCTTTGTCTCGAAAATGGTTGAAATATCTACATATGTATCAGGTACAAATCCAGCATCATCGTCTCGTGGCACAGTGGGTTCGAAACCAAACATGTGGGGCACTGGCAAGACATCAGAAATTGACGGGTCAAACCCAGGTACTGCAGCAATATCAGCAGCTCTGATCACAGAGGTAGTGGTGACTGCATGATCTACGTTGTACGGATCCTCTTTCCAGTGCGTAAGAATAATGTTGGGTCGCTTATCCCGTATAATGCGTGCCAAGCATTCAATACGTTCCCGGTTAATTTCAAGTGGATAATCGTTGAAATCCAAGAACTGAATGGTAGTGCCTAGAACAGTGGCTGCAGCTTCAGCCTCAACGCGGCGAGTTTTCTTAGCATCAGATACGGAGGTATCGCCCAATTGACGCCAATAATCCCCCGATTCTCCCCGCTCACCAAAAGTCAGGCAGACCACATGTACTTTTACATTGTTGCGCGTGTACAGGGCAAGAGTACCACCACAACGGGAGCAAAAATCAGCCACATGTGCGCTAAATACCAAGATTCCAGCTTCGTCAGCCAATGGATTCCTCCATATTAATTTTGTCTCGACTTACTCATTCAAAAAAATTAGTAATGAATGGTGCCACGACTTTAATGAGTTACTTCTTCAGAGCAGCAGACCTATCTTACCATTTACATGCGAGACAGCGACTCACATAACTAGGCAACAACACAAATAGCAATGCCAGAGTATGACCCCAGCAAATTAGAAGAGGTTTATCGCAAACCCGAATACCTGAAATTACAATCCAGTCAAAGAAATCGTCTCATCACCAGCAAGTAACATTAAATTCGAATCGGATATCCTTCCCGCGCAGACTGCAACAACGCCCTTATAGTCACTATATTCGCACGACTATCTGCTAATGACAATACAGGCTTCAAGCCGTCTAAAACACTGCAAACCATTGAATCCACTTCATCCTGGTAAGCATTGTTGTTACGAAATACCAGAGTCTCCTCGACCATTTGATCTGTGCTATCTCCAAATGTAACCGTGTCTTCCGCTATACTTCCGCGGTGAATACGAACGTGCCCATCAAGTCCCGGATGATTTTGATAGGGCAAGTCAAGATGCATAGTGCCGGTGCTGCCGATTAGCTCTGCATCCCAAGCCGGAGCGCTTTCGTTGCTGCAATAGAACTGAGAAATAGCTCCCGATTGAAATCGCATTTGTCCGGCAAAAGTCCGATCAACTCCCCTGTCATTGACGTACTGCCAACCACTAACTTCAACAGGGTCTGCCTGAAGCAATGTGCGTGATAAGCTAACCTGGTAACTACCCAAGTCCCAAAGTACTCCGCCTCCGACTTCTGGATCAAGCCTAATATCCTGGTCTTTCGTCAGATAGAAACTGAACACAGAACGAAGCACACGGACATCCCCAATGACGCCATCGGATAGCAAGCGTTTCACATCAAAGGTCTGGGGATGAAAACGCATCATTGCAGCTTCTTGAATTATTATCCCATTACGTTCGGCCGCCTCCGACATTCTATCAACCTCATCGGGGCTTATTGCCAATGGCTTTTCACAGAACACATGTTTGCCGTGATCAGCGCAAAGTATGGTCCATTCTGCATGCATTGAGTTCGGCAAGGAATTGTAAACCACATCGATGTCTGGATCCTCCAGTAGCTGTTCGTAGGATCCGTAAGCACGCGGAATATCCCACTCCGCAGCATAGCGTTTAACCTTTTCCTCACTACGACTAGCTACCGCCAAAAGTTCAGCACGCCTAGCATTTCGTATACACGGTATCAATCTCTCATTAATACGCGCAGTACTTAACAGACCCCAACGTGCCTGCTTGTTATCCATCTGACTTACCTAATCCATGTCACCGAGGCAGTGATTACGCCTTTTTCAAAGACGTAACATCCTCCCACTTGTCAGAATCCCACGAGCGCATCATAGCAGCGTTCACATCTGCAACCGCTAATGCTTCAGCAAAGCCAGGTTCACCCTGCTCGCCGGACATCACAGATTCCATGAACTGCGCTATCTCAATGACCTTCAAGTCCTCATATCCAAGTCCTAACGCCCATCCAGGATTGAAATTACCATGAAAAGGGTGCTCAGGTGAAGAAATGACGGAAGTATATCCCTTGTGTGCTCCTTCCGAATCAGGCAAGTACACACTAAGTTCATTCATTCGCTCGAAATCCCAGCTTATGGCGCCTTCAGTACCGTTCACTTCAAAAGCCAACTCGCAAGCAGGACCATTAACTACACGACATGCTTCAAGACTGCCGTAGGCTCCGTTGGCAAAGTTCGCAAGCGCTCCCACATAGTCTTCATTAGTGACGGGCCCCATGGGACCGCCTTCACTAACGGTAAAGTGTGTTCCCTCACCGGGTGTCGCTAGTGGGCGCTCCTTGATAAATGTTTCCCTACTTGAAACAACTCGCTTAATCGGCCCTGCAATCATGTGTGCCATGTCTACCACATGCGACATTAAGTCGCCCAGTGTACCCAGTCCTGAGTGTTCACGCTCGAATCGCCAAGACAGAACACCATTAGGGTTGCGTGCATACCCGACCAGGAATCTCCCACGGTAATGCGTGATCGCTCCAATCTTTCCCTCACTAATCATTTGCCGAGCATATTGGACGACAGGCGCCCAACGATAGTTGTAACCAACACCGCTACGCACCCCGGCCTCGCGTGCTGCAAGTTCGATCTCTGCCACCTGGTATGGGTCCAGACCCACTGGTTTCTCACAAAAGATATGTTTTCCTGCTGCGGCCGCTGCAAGAGCCATTTCTCGATGCAATGCATTGGGTGTCGTTATATTGACCGCCTGCACCTCTGGGTCATTGATCACATCTTTCCAGTCGGTCGTATAACGCTCAAACCCGAAACGCTCCTGTCCAGCACGAGCACGAGCCTCAAACGACTCTGCGCAGACTACTAGACGAGGGTTGAAACCCTTTTCACGAAATCTATCGGCGGCTAGTAAATAACACCTGCTATGCACCTCTCCCATCCAACCCATGCCTAGTATGCCAATGCCTATTGTTTTTGTCATTATTTGTACCTCAGTGTGGTTTTTCTACAACGCGCCGAGCATGGAACTACTCTTTCATGAAGTGGTAAATCTTGGTAATTTGTCGGGACAATTTTTACCAATATGTTGTTCACAGACTGGATCTAAGTATCAAGCACTGACATGCTATGGGCTATATGCCCACTCCATGATTAGTATTACAACACATACTAAACCCAACACACACCTGACCACATGCCACATGTGAACAGCATCGAGGAAAGGGTGGGTCACATATCAACCTTAAGTTCGATTGCCGCAATCTGTTGACAAACCTCACCTCCAACAATACAACATAGTATGGATTCTATCGCAGAGTTATTCATTTCCAGTATTTATCAACGTAGTGATGGATGCGATCATGCATCAAGCGAGAACACTCGTCAGCCACCTCGGGAAGGTACGCGAACACTTGACTCGTCATCAGACCATCAAACCCAACTTCCGCTAACGTCTTGAAAAACACGTCCCAGTCAATCTCCCCTTCGCCGATGTTCAGATGTTGATGTACCCGGGCAGTGGAACCGGGAGGATTAACTATGTACCTCCACCCAGCTTTATGATTGAATGTGTCAGCCACATGTACTTGTGCAAGAACCGGAGCAGCATACCGGATCATTGCAGCCATGTCATCTCCCAGATGAAACGTGTGCGGTGCGCAAAACAGATATTTAACATATGAGGAACCTATGGCTTGTATCAAGTCCACCGCCAAGTTATTTTCCTCGACAAAATCATCTGGATGAGCTTCCAGATATACAGGTAGATTCTCGCGCTCAAAAATAGGCACAAGCTCATCCATGGATCTCCAAAAAGCAGTTTCACACTCCTCGGCCATCTCTGGCCCTACACGAAAGTTCGAACGCTCAGGTGCCGGACCCCGGTCAAAGATGGAGTTGACGGTTTCACATTCAAGCTCCACGGCAATTTCAATCGCACGCTTCCAGTACCGAACAGCTGCTTCTCGCTCATCTTCAAAAGGACTTGCCCACCTGAAGGTAATCAGCATGGAACTTAAAGTCACACCACTATCACGCAAACCCTTCTTCAAAGCTCGCACTCGTTCCGCGTTAGCCCTAGGCGGAAAATACTCGGGGAAAAACTCGTCACGAGAGCATAGGTCGAGATACTCAAAACCCATCTCAGCAGCCTTATGTGGAAGTTGTTCCAATGGAACGTCCGCATGTACTAAAGGATCAAGGGCAATCTTCATGTATAACTCTCCTGTCACAATCAATCATGGCTTGTCAAGCGTAATGCATTAAAGTATAGCAGCAGACGAGAGACAAGCCGTGTGATGAAAAATGGCAATCTTGGTAAATCACGCCAGCCACATTAGCGCACTAAAGAGGGGCAATGTCCATCATCCAATACCAATATCCCTAAGATATGTACGGGTGCGCTTCGCAATGGGTAGGGGAGTATCAAAATCAACCGGATACATATCCTGTTCAACAGTCGCATGACCAACATACTGTGTCTCACGCAAGACATCACGAAATTCTAAGAAATCCACCATCCCCCTAGACGGCTCGCAGAATATACCCTTACCAACTGCAGTAGCAAATGGTAGATTTGCCTGAGTGGCGTGAGCCTGGATTTCTGGATCGATATTCTTCAAATGCAGATAGGGTATACGCGCATGGTGCTTCCGCATAAAACTTACTGGGTCTCCACCCAAGTATGCGTGATGACCAGTATCCAGGCACAACCCAACCTGATTAGGGTCAGTATTTTCAAGGAGTCGTTCAATTTCGTCCTCGTATTGGACATGAGTATCCACATGCGGATGAAAGACAAGTTTAAGGTTGAAGCGCTCGCTGATTAGATCAGCAACGTAATGAATAGTCTCTATCATAAAACTCCAACCATCATCGTCGATTGTTGCGGGAGCTATCAGAGATCCAGTATGCTCATCAGTATAGGTAGCATCTATCAGTAACAAATATTCCGCCCCAAGAGCTCCTAGAAGTTCCCCGGCACCTATTACCTGTCTATCCAAATCAGACCTATAGTTAGTATCTTCCAGGTGACTCATCGCCCAATTTCCCGAAACCTTGAGTCCTCGCTCGTCCAGCGCATTACGTAGAACACCTATATCATCTGGCAAATATCCATATGGGCCCAATTCAATCCAATTGTATCCAGCCTCGGATACTTCATCTAGAAACCTTTCCCAAGGCATTTGCTTTGGATCACTAGGAAACCATATGCCCCATGAATCGGCTGCTCCACCTATCGTTACTCTCATGTATTTCTCATTTGCAGACCACCCTCAAGCAAAGCTTTCATTTTGCTAGATACGAGATAAATAGATGCTACACATAAACCATCTGTGATAACTTACATTAAAGCACTAGGGAAGTATCATAATCTTACTGGATTCACCCTGAGCAGCGCCGAGCTCGAATGCATTTACAACCTGTTCCAAAGGAAACCTGTGAGTAATCACACGCCCAACATCCACAATCCCACGCGATAGGAATGCCAGAGTCTTTGATAGGAAGAAGGAACTTCCATCTCCACCTCGTATAGTGGCTCCCTTAAAGATAGCTTTGTCAAGATCAATCGGAACTTTACGACTCCCACCCAGCCCGATCAGAACTATTCTCCCACGGTTGGCCAAAACGTCGAGTGTGCCTGCTCGTGCACCATCGTTGCCGGAGCATTCCACGACCAATGTCGCCCCACGGCCACCTGTATGAAAACGCACCTGCTCCTCCAAATCACCCGCCAAGGGATCCACAGTGACATCCGCGCCGAGTTCTGAAGCCATACGACGACGGTAGGGATGCGGTTCTACTGCAATCACAGGAGCACCAGCTGCCTTGCCCGTCAGCAGCGCCAACATTCCAATCGGTCCGCATCCAAAAACCACCATACGATCGTGAGGCCCCACCCCTCCACCAGCCTCCCAAATACTATTGTAGGCAACCCAAGCGGGTTCAACAAGAGCAGCCTCTTCATAACTCAATCCTTCTGGAATACGATGAAGACGATTTGCGCGCGCAAGATGAAACTCAGCTATTCCACCGGGATTCTCCGGCTTAAATCCATATAGTTCATAATTCATGCATGCTTCGGCTGCGAATCCATCCTTACAATTAACGCATTCACCGCATGGAGTACAAACTTCGCCGACAACTCGGTCGCCAACGCTGTAGTCTCTTACCGCAGATCCAACCTCCACGATTTCACCGGACCATTCGTGTCCTGGAACAAAGGGAAAATCACCCTCGTCACTTGTCCCACGCCACATATTTACATCTGTAGCACACACACCACATGCCATGACCTTGACAACTACCTCATCCACCCCCGGATTTGGATCAGCTAGATCCTCTACCCTCAGATCCTTAACATCGTATAATTTAGCTGCTCTCATAACTTAGTCACCCATTGCTGTTATCGTGTAAACTGCAACCGACAACTGCAATCCTCTATCCATTTTTCTCAGAGCAATACATGCATGCTAACGACGACGTCCTCGGCGACGGCGCCCACCACTCCCATCATCGGACGGACGGTTCGCACTCAGCCAACGGCTGCAGTTCTCATCATGCCCCATCATCACATCAGCAGCTTGGATAGCAAACCTCATTCCCGATTCTAGCGGGTTAGTGATAGCACAGGTCATGCCAGCCGCGATAGCCATGGGAACAAACGCTTCGTTAAGCGCATGCCGATTTGGCAACCCAAAAGAGATATTGGAGGCCCCACAGACGGTGTTGACGCCAAGTTCTTCACGTACCCTCCGAACTATTGCAAAAAGGGCAGCTCCAGCATCATTTACGGCACCCACTGGCATTGCTAAGGGATCAATAATCACATCATTACGCGGAATCCCAAATGATATTGCGCGTTCCACAATTTTCTTTGCAACTTCGAATCGCACATCCGGGTCATATGATATCCCAGTCTCATCATTCGAAATTCCAATCACAGCGGCACCATACTCTGCAACCATAGGGAGCACAGACTCCAGGCGCTCCTCCTCTCCAGTGACCGAATTGACCAGTGCCTTTCCCTTGTATGCTGACAACCCAGCCTCTAGGGCGGCTACTATGGAAGAATCAATGCATAATGGCAAATCTACCACCGATTGCACTAGACGCACTGCTTCGGCGAGTAGCGCTGCTTCATCGCTCATTGGAATCCCACAGTTCACGTCAAGCATGTGTGCGCCGGCTTGTGCTTGCGCCAGAGCATCTTTTTCCACACGTGAGAGATCTCCCACAGCCAATTCCTCTGAAAGTTTTTTTCGCCCTGTTGGGTTGATACGCTCCCCAATTAGAACGAATGGACGCTCAGGCCCAATAATTACCTCCCGCGTTGGGGAAGACACACAAGTTTCCTTCACAATATTTCTCCTCTCTAACTTGTTCTTATAGCGTTTTTGGTTGTGTTGACATTCTCGCCAACCTCCGACCCTGATCTGCTCCCATGCTGCCGTAACCACCACGTGGCAACAATCCGGCCTCATCGATTATTTCAGCTACCAATTCTTCCTGGCGGTAGGCCATAACGTGTACCCCACAAACGCCAGGGGTTTCACGCACCTGCTGGATAATCTCCACGCACAGTCGTTTGCCCTCCTCCACCTGTTTTTCGGGAGGAACACCCTTCAAACGCGATATCACCGCATCAGGAATATGCACCCCCGGCACATTATTGCGTATCCATTCGCCAGCACGGGCAGAACGGAGTGGGCCTACACCAACCAAAATATATACCTTTTCCGCAAGCCCAAGGTCACGAACAGTCCTCATGAATTTCTCCAATCGCGGTACATCGAAGCAATACTGAGTTTGGATAAATTCAGCACCGGCCTCCACCTTCTTCGCTAGCCTCAGTGGTCGAAAATCGAATGGCGGCACGAACGGATTTGACGCAGCACCAAGAAAAAAACGCGGAGCTACTTCCAGCTGCCGACCACTCAAAAACCGGCTTCGATCACACATGCTCCGCGCAGTCTTAAGCAAAGAGATTGAATCTAAATCAAAAACCGGCTTGGCATCTGGATGGTCACCCGTCTCAACCCCATCACCAGTCAGGCACAGTACATTTCTTACCCCCATAGCCGCCGCTCCCAACAAATCCCCCTGCAGGGCTATTCTATTTCTGTCTCGGCATGAGACCTGCATAACCGGTTCATAACCTGCCCGAGTTAGCAGTGCACATACGCCAACGCTAGACATGTGCACGTGAGCACCAGAAGCATCCGTTGCATTGATTCCATCACACACTTCCGCCAAGACTAGCGCACGCTCGAATACAGATTCTGGATCAGCGCTGTCCGGTGGATTAAGTTCTCCAGTAACCGCGAAACGACCCGATTTTAGTACTCGCTCCAGACGTGATGTTGGAATCATTCTAACCAGCTAGCCGGGTCTTGCACCGCTATACCAGTAAAATCATTAATCCAGGCAGAACCGTCCTGAAGCTGTCCTTTACGCGGAGGAAGAATACCTAAGAAGTCATCTCCGTAGACTCTCATCACCTTTGAACGGTCCCACGCCTGCATCCATACACATTTCATTTCCGGAATAATTTCGCAGTTGCCATTCTGCCGCACTCCACCACACGGGCCATTACGCATGTTTTTGGGACAAGTCATAGGACAAGTCATGCCAGTGCTGTGGAGAACACAATCACCACACATTCTGCAATCAAAGATAGCGCCTTTAGCCCCCTTTTCCAACACCACAAAAATCTTTTCTATCCAACCACCCGGAACCATCCACCTACTAAATGGGAGTAGAAGCCTACGCGATAATTGGTACGCCAACTCTAGAAAGCGAGGGTATGCTTGTAGCCCTATACGCAATCGACGCTCTCCATCAGGCGACAAAGTCGGGTTTCTAACGCACCGTAGCCTACCGCCCTAATTTCAAGAGGTAAACCTAATTCAGACGCAGCCCATCGCGCGCGGTATTGCAAATGTTCATCTGCCCGCTGAGCTAGATATACTACCCGTGTGTAATTGCCGAAATAATCCTCTCGTAATTCAGGATGCCTATCAAGCCCTAATCCTTCCAGTACCAAATGGTCAAACGACTCCACCAAATAATCAGTCAGAAAGAATGTTCCAGGCTCAGCATCAGTCATAGACTCGAAATTGCTGCCAGCATACATTTCATAACAGTGTGGACCTGGCACACGCTCAACTCCCTCGTCGGCAAGCATACGGTCCAACATACCTCCGGTGCCACAATCCCCGTAAACGACAATAACATGGCTGTGACTCTTCCGCGCATCCCGAATAGTGCCTAAAACTGCAGCTGGTATACGATTAGGTTCGTTGTGTAGTAGAGCTGCCACTCCAAACACCTCGACATCCCAATCATATTTGTCACGCAGGGCAAGCACTTCGCGTGCCAGCGCGCCACAAGCAATCAAGGCCACACTCATTCTGATTTCCCTCCAATCACTTCGACACCATTATCTCAATAAATGCCGGTATCGCAATACCAATACTTTATTACTCCGCTAATCCAAGTGTCATCTAGATTGACATACTTGATTATAGCGCAGAGAATCCCATGTTTACCAGTTCTTGGTATGAATCTGTTTGTCTCCAATCAACCTCAACGTCCGGGCTGGATGATGACTTTGAGGGATTCCGCCCCACTTGCAGCAAACCGAAATCCCTTTCCCGTGTCGGCCAGTGACATACGGTGGGTAATAAGATCTTTTACGACAACCCTTCCGAAGCGAAGTAATCTCAATGCCTCCGACAAATCCAGAGGACTGGCCCCATACGTTGACCGCAGCGTTATACCCTTACGAAAATATTCGTGTAAATCCAAGGAAACATCGTTTCCGGGTGCACTGAAAGCATACAAGAGTACGGTTCCACCGGGCGCAACTGCGTTCATAGCCTGTCCAAAAGCATCACTAGCTGCTGTACAAATGATAACGTGATTGAAAAAACATCCGTCGTTTACAGATACCGCCTCTTCAATTACGTTCTGTGAACCAGCATTTACCCCAGCTCGTGCACCTGAATCAATGGCTGCTTGCAGGCGAAACGGATGTAGATCAGTCGACACAATGCACCCAGCCCCAAGTGCTCGCGCTAACCTTATATTCAGCAGGCCAGCTAGTCCACTCCCCAGAACAAGGACACTGTCTCCGGGTTGCAAGCAGATCCTACGCTGCCCACGCACGGTGCAACCGAGAGGCTCAATAAATGTGCCTTCTTCAAAAGAGAGCTCCTCAGGTAATACAAGTACCCCTCCTTTATCTACGTTAATCTTTGGAACCCGAACATATTCCGCAAATCCGCCGGGGTCAAAAGATGTTGAATGGAGTGTATCACACAACGTATGCTGCCCACGCAAACATTCACTACAGTCGTTACAGGGAACGTGATGGGTGAAAATCACCCGGTCTCCAACATCAAACCCGGAAACACTGTCGCCTAGTTCAGCGATTTCTCCAGTCACCTCATGGCCAAGCACGCGCGGCGCTGACTTACTCCGGTACCACTCCATAACGTCTGACCCGCAAATGCCACTAGCTACAACCTTGACCAACACCTCACCCTCATGAATTTTCGGCCTGGGAACCTCCTCCAGTTGCACTTTGTCGTTGCTATAATAAACTGCCGCACGCATAGTAACGTCACTCACTTCAAATCATTATACATTTCAAAAGCTGTATTAGCCGTCGCGTCTTCTTGGACAATAGAACGCACCGCCTGCACCATCGCTACGGGTGCATCAGCCTGAAATATGTTGCGGCCCATGTCCACGCCAGAAGCTCCACTCTGCACCGCGTTGTAGGCCATTTGCAAGGCATCTTTCTCAGGAATCTTTTTGCCTCCGGCAATCACAATAGGTACCGGACAAGACCGCACCACTTTTTCAAACTCCTGACAAAAGTAGGTCTTCACAATACGAGCGCCCATCTCAGCCGCGATGCGCGATGCCAGACTCAAATACTTGGCATCGCGGTCAATATCTTTACCCACTGCAGTGACGGCTAGTGCAGGGATGCCATAACGCTCGGCCTGATCAACAACCTTAGCGAAACCAAGCAAAGTATCGCGTTCGTAATCGGCACCCACCATGATGGAAAATGCAACTGCCGAGACATTCAACCGGATCGCTTCCTCCATTGAGACTGTTATACCCTCATGCAATATCTGCTTGTTCAATATGCTTGTTCCGCCCGACACACGTAGAATGATGGGAACATCAGTTTCGGCAGTGACATAATAGCGCAGTGCACCACGGGTGAGCATGAGGGAATCTGCATAAGGAAGAAGTGGTTCCACCGTCTCATCGAGATTTTCAAGACCACTCGTCGGCCCCATGAAGTAACCGTGGTCAACAGCGAACATCAGAGTACGTCCAGTCTTGGGCCTGATTATGCGAGCCAATCGATTTTTCATTCCCCAATCCATCTGATTTACCTCCGAAAAACAGTAGTGTTCAACGATAATGATTCGCCTACTTAGATTACCGCAATTATAACGCAAGCGATAGGTACAAATAGGATATGCATCCTTAACAGATTGCCAATAGTGTCGTGCTATAATCCATCATAGCACGGTCAGAAACTTGATAGTAGCAGTCACAGCTCGCAGTTACAGAAAAACTTGGGGTCGACGAACTTTTCCACATCAAAGACACCGCTCCGAATTCCCGTGAACAAAACCTTCCTTAGAATCATTAAGCGAAAACTGAAACCCAGAAAAACTGCCGCAGACCGTGCTTGGATAAAGCTTTTTTCAATGAACATAACAGAGGGAGATGTAGCAATTGACTGTGGTGCAAACGTAGGTGATGTGAGCGCTCATTGGGCCAAAACAGGTGCAACCATTTACGCATTTGAACCTAACCCACATGCGTTCAATATCCTAGAGGGCAGATTCGCCTCATTGAAGAATGTCCACTGTTTCCAGAAAGCGGTTCTGAATCGGAATGAAAAAGTCAAACTATATTTTCACACAAACTCCGACGAAGACGAACTCTACTGGTCCCAGGGAACTTCACTTCTTCTGTTTAAATCAAACATACTTAAGGACAAATTCAAAGAAGTGGATGCTATTGACTTAACCGAGTTCATTCAACAGTTGAACAGGAACATAAAGGTACTCAAACTAGATGTTGAAGGCGTAGAGTCAAGCATACTACGGAAGATTATTGAAAAAGACCTACACAAGCGAATTGAATACATATTTGCGGAAACCCACGATGACCGCGTACCAGAATTACGAGCAGAAACGGATGCATTACGGGCGCTCATTAAGGACATGCACGTCACAAACATCAACTTAGATTATCAGTAAGCGTGACGAAATTGTGCAGACCGTGTAGCTGACAAGATAAGGTTATGTCATTGTGTTAAGTAAGCAAGACAGTACAAATCCACAGATATGGGCCTATACACCTCTCGGCTGCGTTTAACTGGCAATTTTCAACCTTATTAGAAGTATAGATAAGAGGCACAAAGAATATCATGGAACTTCGACGAATATATGATCCAACGATCGAAGCATTTGCCAAGACTATTCCACGTCTAGATGCCAGCGATGCAGAGAAGATCAGAGCACAAGTAGAGGATTATAGAAACCTTATGGAGTCAAAAGGTATGGCTCGCCCAACTGACATCAGGATAAAGGAAATAGATCATTCAATACCAGGTCCGGAAGGCACACCTGATATACCAATTCGTATATATATGCCCAAGAAACGCACTGAAGCAGCGCCGGGATATGTAAATTTTCATGGAGGAGGATTCATTTTTGGAGATTTGGAGTCGGAACATCACCGCTCGCTTCTCATGGCCGCAGAGGGCGGAGCAGTGACAGTTGGGATTGATTACAGACTTGCACCGGAAAACCCATTTCCAGCAGCCGTTGAAGATTGTTACGCCGGCCTGAACTGGGTAGCAGAAAACGCAACACAACTCAAAATAGACCTATCAAGACTTGCTATTGGTGGTGCAAGCGCCGGCGGAAATCTTGCGGCGGCAGTAGCACAAATGGCACGTGATCGCAGTGGCCCTGAGATCAGGCTGCAGATGCTAATGTACCCTGTACTTGATGACCGCTGCGATACTTTGTCGATGAAGAATGGAGAAGATTCATACATCATTACCCGCCAAAACGTACTTGATTGTTGGAGGCACTACCTGGGTCAAGACCAAAAAAACGTGTCCCCCTACGCAGCGCCTGCTCGAGCAACTGATCTAAGGAATTTGCCGACTGCTTACATAATGACATGTGAACACGACCCTCTACGGGACGAAGCTATCAATTACGCAATACGATTGATGGATGCCGGGGTTTCAGTTGAATTACACAACTATCCTGGCACTGTGCACGGCTTTGATTATCTAACGTCCTCCGATATCTCAACACGTGCTGTGAATGATGAAGTCTATGCTTTCAAACGTACTATGGGATTCTAAGCTTTGTTTTTAAGAATACTTAAACGGAAGAACAGAAAAACATGGCACTAAGCAACTATAGCCACGCCATCATGTCATATTTTCTCATTGACCACTGGATTGCTGAGACGCCCGATTTTCTCTATTTCCACTGTAACCGTATCTCCTGGGGCTAAGAATCGTGGTGGTTTTCGGGCCATTCCCACACCCTGAGGAGTGCCAGTCATAATCACCGTGCCTGTAGTTAATGTAGTGCTACCACTTAGGAATTCTATCAGTGTCGGCACGTCAAAGATCATGTCATTTGTGTTCCAATCTTGCATAGTCTCAGACCCAATCAAGGTACGAATTTGAAGGTCATTCGGATCCCCGATCTCGTCAGGCGTGACCATACAAGGACCCAGTGGACAAAAAGTATCAAAAGTCTTACCACGACACCACTGGCCACCACCATAGCGCAGTTGCCAGTCTCGAGCACTGACATCATTGGCACACATGTAGCCAGCTACATGTTCAAGAGCATCCTGTCGCCTAATGTTCTTACCAGATTTACCAATTACTACGGCTAGTTCGCACTCGTAGTCCACCTCAGTGCTAGCAAGATGACGTGGAATCTCAATCGGGTCACCCGGATTCTGTACAGAAGAAGGAGCCTTCATAAATAATACCGGACGTTCAGGTATCTCTGCGCCACCCTCCTCAGCATGCAAACGGTAATTGAGTCCAATGCACAACAGCACTGACGGATTCACAGGGGCCAAAATTTTCCGCACATCGACCTTTTCGTCTGTTGCAGTCCAAGAACCACCGAGCTCTCCCCGAACTTTGTGACAAACACCATCCACATTCTTTGCCGCGTAACCAACCTCGCCCTCACTTCCCAGATAACGAATTATCTTCATACTATTATTTCTCCTAATTGAAAAGAGCGCGGTAACCAATATGAATCCGCACCCAGATTATACAACTTCCTGTACAAATCACTTTACCAATCATACATAGACGCCTGCAAGAATTCAGTAAAAATCAGCAAAACTATATAATGAACGCATCCAAACAGAATAGTACCACAAAGACTCCCCAAGTACCCGGCATCATGTTAGGCCATTCCTAATTGGAACCCCAAACCCATCACAAACTAATGAGCAGAGGGTCTTTGCGGACTCCATGACCACCATCTCGCTAAGACCGATTGCAATTGTGGATCATATCGGAAATACACCACTTCAAATCCTACAGCACACAACCAAGCTTGGATAATGATATATATAATATCTTACATGCAGTGACAGATATGTGAGGACGTCACTCGCACAATGGCAATACGTAATGGTGACAGCAAGCAACATCTGATGATAAAGGAGTATGAATAATGCCACTATTGTTTGACATGCCCTGGGAAGAGTTGCATACATATGAGGGGTCTAATCCAAAACCTGCTGACTTTGAGGACTTTTGGGATAAGGCGATACGTGAGCTTGACGACATAGACCCAAAAACGGAAATAATTCCCTCATCGTTTCAAACCTCTTTCGCCGACTGCTTTGATATGTTTTTTACTGGGACTGGTGGTGCCCGCATTCACGCCAAGTTAGTAAGACCGAAGACTGGGCTAGAACCTCATCCGGCCATTCTTATGTTTCACGGATACACTGACAGTGCTGGTGACTGGAGTGACAAATCTAAATTAGGGTTTGCTGCTTCTGGATGCACTGTTGCCGCGCTTGACTGCCGAGGACAGGGTGGACTGTCAGAAGATGTGGGTGGCACAAAGGGTACAACGATGCGGGGACAGATAATACGCGGATTGGAGGAATCGCCGGACAAGCTGCTCTTTCGACAAATTTTCCTCGACACCGCGCTACTGGCAAGAATTGTCATGTCCATGGATGGTGTGGATGCGGCTCGTGTAGGTACCACAGGTATCAGCCAAGGGGGCGGGCTGTCGCTTGTTTGTGCCGCCCTGATTCCTGAGATCAAGTTAGTCGCTCCAGTTTACCCATTCTTATGTGATTACAGGCGCTCATGGGATATAGATCAGGCAAAAGATGCATATTTCGAACTCCAGGACTATTTCCGTAAATTCGATCCGCTACATAAACGTGAAGAGGAGATTTTCACCAAACTAGGATATATCGACGTTCAGTATCTAACGCCCAGGATCAAAGCAGAAGTAATGATGGCAGTTGGTCTAATGGACACTATTTGCCCTCCTTCGACACAGTTTGCCGCATACAACAAGATCAAATCCGAGAAAAGTCTAAGGATCTACCCAGATTTCGGACACGAGAACCTCCCTGGACATTCTGATGAGATATTTCAATTCATGAGCAGGCTGTAATACTGAAGAAGATGCACCACACCGAGCGTACATGTACTGTGTAAATTCGGAAATTGTGTTAATCCCCGGAATATTGGGGGGCTGTCATACTTACACTAATTTCCCATAACCTCGAGGCAGCGGCCATGTCCATCGCTCTTTCTGAGGCCTTTCTTGGTTTGCAGTCGTACAAATACTCGCCATTTATTCCCTTTGCCGCCTCCGATATAGCCGCCCAAACCACGGTCTCAGCTCCTGTGCCAGACTGCCGCTGCATAGGCAGCGAAAGAACCATCATAGTTTTGGCGAGTAGGCCATTGTTTCGGTGAAAACCAGTATTGACAAAACCAGGATGAACAGCATTCACTGTGACCCTAGATCCCGCAAGAAAGTATGCGAGTTGGCGAGTAAATAGAACGTTGGCTAGTTTGGATTGACTATAAGCACGCCATCCCCACCAATACTGATTTCTGGCCAATTGCAAATCATCCCAACACATACTACCAACGTAGTGTGCATCCGAAGCTACATTGATTATCCTAGCTGGAGAACTCTCAACTAATACGTTTCTTAGTAGCGCTGTAAGTAAAAAATAGGCATTGTGATTAAGTGCCCAAGTCCTCTCGAAACCCTCACTCGTAAGTTGTCGCTGCGAAAATATGGCGCCAGCATTGTTGATGAGCACGTCTAGTCGAACATGCTCGGCAAGGATGCGGTCAGCGAGAGCCCGTATCTCAGACTGTAACGTTAGGTCGCAAACCTCACCATGAATCGGGCCCGAGCCCCCTATATTGTGCAATTCCGACACCAGTGCGGCGGTACGCGCATGACTCCGTCCAATTACAATGAGTGTTGCTCCGGTGGTGGCAACTTCCCTTGCCACGCTTCTCCCTATTCCTCGAGTAGCTCCCGTAATAAGTACCACCTCACCGTCCATTCTCATCTTTGTAAATATCGTCATCAAGTTTTATGCTTATATCAATCGCCCGAAGGAATCCAGTTAAATACTGCATGTATTGGCCCTAAAAACACCGTAGAACTATAAACCATATAAGCACGCCTGCACTATGATTGTGGCTTGCCTCGCCAACACCAATTGGCCCGCAGCGTCACCCTGGAAGGAATATGGTAATGTTTCAGCAGCACTCCTAGCTGTAGAAATACTCAGGTTTTCTTGGCTATGTGGTTCGCATATGGTATATTATCATTTTTTGGGTTAGAGTCACATACACACGCAACAACCAAACTCAAGAGTGCGAAAGAAATTATGGCCTCCACAAAATGGGTGTACCGCTTTAGTGAAGTATCCCAACTAGAATCTGATCTGGATGAGTCTTGGGAGGCAGTGTTAGGCCTACTAGGAGGAAAAGGGGCAAACCTAGCGAACATGACCCGCTTAGGAGTACCCGTACCACCTGGATTCACGATCACTACCGCAGCCTGCAATGACTACCTACAGAATGACCACAGGCTCCCAGATGGATTGTGGGAACAGACAATAGCAGCGATTGAAAGAATTGAAGCCGCGACGGGCAAGATATTCGGTGACCCCCAAAATCCATTGCTTGTCTCCAGTCGCTCCGGCGCGAAATTTTCTATGCCTGGTATGATGGACACAGTCTTGAATATAGGTATGAATGATGAAGTCGCGCGAGGCATGGCAAAGGACAATGACAGAGCAAGTTTTGTCTACGATTGCTACCGTCGACTGGTGCAAATGTTCGGTACCGTCGTTCTTGGCGTACCAGACGATGTCTTTGAAAATGCCCTGCATAGTTACAAGCTGCACAACGGAAAAAAAGAGGACAGCGACCTTACAGCAAAGGACTGGGAACAAATTACACAAATGTTTCAGGCGCTGGTCCAACAAAACGTAGAAGAGCCTTTCCCACAGGATCCAAAACTACAACTGCGCCAGTCCATAGAATCCATATTCAATTCATGGAATAGTCGCCGTGCCAGAGATTATCGTAATGCAGCAAACATTCCTGACAATCTCGGCACTGCGGTGAACGTCGTCACAATGGTTTTTGGTAATCTCAACGAACATTCCGGCACAGGTGTAACTTTCACGCGCAGTCCCTCGAGCGGAGAGAGAAGTCTATTTGGAGACTATCTGATGTACGCACAGGGTGAGGATGTAGTCGCAGGGATACGCAACCCGCAACCAATCCATTTGCTAGAGAACGAGTTGCCAGAGGCTTATAGGGACCTGTCTGACGTTTGCAAGAAATTGGAGGACCACTACCGCGACATGCAGGACATCGAGTTCACGATCGAAGATGGCAAATTGTGGATTCTACAAACGCGCAGCGGAAAACGCACGGCGCGGGCCTCTGTACGAATCGCGGTTGACATGGCAAGTGAAAGTTTGATTTCCCGCGATGAGGCACTACAGCGTGTTGATCCCGAGCACGTAAATACACTTCTACATCCGCAATTCAATCTAGAATCCTTGGAAGAAGCGAAAAGTCAAAATCGCCTGTACGCTAGTGGCGTCAATGCCTCCCCCGGAGCTGCTGTAGGTCAAGTGTACTTTGACGCTGACACTGTAGAACGTACAGTAAAAAAACAAGGGACTGACGTGATTCTGGCTCGGCCGTTCACTAAACCAGATGATGTCCACGGTATGCTGGCAGCAAAAGGCATTCTGACTAGTGCAGGTGGAGCTACATCACACGCGGCTGTCGTGGCACGCCAATTCGGGGTGCCATGTGTGTCGGGGTCGACCAGCATACGCATGAATATAGAAAAACGACGTATGGTCGCATCGGATATTGTAGTGAATGAAGGTGACTGGATTTCGATTGACGGCACCAACGGGAATGTATACTTAGGACGCATTGCCACAAGCGCACCATTATTAGAAGAGCAAACTGAGCTACTGACCCTGCTGCGATGGGCTGACGAAGTATGCGACACCCCAGGCATACGCACTGCAACCAACGGAAAACCGTTGCGTGGATTACAGGTGTGGGCAAACGCGGATTATCCAGCTGACGTACAGCGAGCTCGCCAGTACGGCGCCAAGGGCATCGGTCTGTGCCGCACGGAGCACATGTTCTTTGAAGAAAACCGACTACCTGTGGTTCAGCGCATGATCCTCGGTAGCACACTAGAGGAACGCCAAGAAGCGCTGGACGAACTTCTCCCTATGCAGCGAGATGATTTTGAGGGGGTTTTCACATCCATGCAGGGGGCCCCTGTAATTGTCAGGCTGCTCGACCCTCCATTGCACGAGTTCCTGCCAGATGAATACGAGGTCTGGAGGCAATTGATCAATAAGCGAGTGTCCTCCTTAGCGCGCTATTTGCTTGGGCAGGAAACTCCAGATGAAATAGCCAGGCTAGAAGCACTTCTCGCACGAGTTCAGGAACTGCACGAGAACAATCCGATGCTTGGTTTACGCGCTGTGAGGTTGAGCATTATGCACCCGGAAATAGTGGCAATGCAGGTACGAGCCATAATTGAGGCAGCCGCCAAAGTTCAACTAAATGATGTTCCTGTTAAACCAGAAATCATGATACCGCTGGTGGGTCACATTAATGAGCTAAGAGTCATCGTGCCCGAAATAAGGCAAATTGCCAGCTTAGTAATGGAAGAAAAAGACGTAAAGATATCATACAAGGTCGGCACCATGATAGAAATTCCGCGGGCCGCAGTAACAGGTGATGAGATTGCCCAAACAGCAGAGTTCTTCTCTTTTGGGACCAACGATCTCACGCAGATGACCTATGGATTCAGTCGCGATGACGCCGAGAGAAATTTTCTCCTAAAATACGTAGATGATGGTATTCTTTCGAGAAATCCCTTCCAAACGATTGATCAAGAGGGTGTAGGAAAGCTCATGCACATGTGCGTAGAAGCCGGACGCCGCACCCGCGAAAACCTAGAAATTGGGATCTGCGGAGAACACGGCGGTGACCCAGAATCAATTGATTTTTGCCACCAGATAGGACTAAACTACGTAAGCTGTTCTCCTTTCCGTATACCAGTAGCGAGGCTAGCCGCTGCCCACAGCGCCTTGCGACACCAGCCAGCCTAAGAAACTGCACTGACTCCAATACCAGAGCTAGCAGCAATCCAATCGATAAACAGATAATTTATACGTTAGGTGCTAGGTTCAGTCGTTTCCAAATCCAAATATTGGGGCCACTGTTCAAGTCAGTTTATCTTCCTTCCCTTAAGTAGGAAGCGATTATATAGTTTGTAGTGTGTGCTAGTCGGGTGTATAGTTCATTAGAGATGCCTACTCGTGAAGAGGCGCAAGCTGCCATCAGAGAAGTATGCAAAAAGAGAGGGTTGCAATACACCCTTGATTTCGAATACGAAAAAGGCGAGCGCACTAAGATCAGGATAGCATACGTAAAACCAGAGAACTTACTAGACTACAGACACTTACTTGTGGCTGGCAATCGCTGGAGGATTGAAGCACAAGACGTAGTAGAAGAAGAAGCTATGCTTGAAATATGGCACGAGGGCAACAAATGGGAACACAAGATTGCGTGGACAAAAACACTGCCCACAGGAGATACGGTAATCGGGGATATAAAAGCCGATATCAGAGATATTCTTTCTGAACATAAGTCTGCACTAAAGAAGCTGGCCTACTCGTCAGCCGGAAGCACATCCGGAAGACGCCATGACGAAGTTGTTGAAGATAAAATCTGACCTATACCGCCACGTCAGATTGCGTACACCCTTCCGCCAAAATATTCGCACTTACCATTCAGTGCCTCATTTCAGTAACCACAATCCACCAGTGGGATGGACGGCCTGTTGCACTTGCTGAATATTAGGACTAGATTCAACATGGCACATGCCAGGTGCATGTCACCCAACAGACCTAGCCTTTGGGCTTAGGTCTGTTGGGTTCAATATAGCTCTGAAATATTTATTATTTAGATCTTGTTTGCAAATGCCCTGCTCATAGCAAAAGCAAACAGGGGGAATCCTATGACTCCTGCTACTAGCCAAATCGGCCAAAGAATCTCAATTGATCCAATACCCGATAGCACAATTACGTGCAATAAAAGCATAAGAGCGCCTGCAAGCATACCAGCCCATCCACCCCATGAAGGCAAGATGTCACCCCGGTAGCTCATTGATACTAACAGCACCCATAGAGGTACCACTATCCATGTGCCAGATTGAACGGAATCTGCTATTGCGGAAATTTCCTCTGGTCCGAATCTCTCAGTGCCAAGACCAGATGAGGTGATTGATGGGGCCAGATCGGAAACCATGACACTGGTCATCGCAATTATGCTTATATAGCTCAATGCTTTTATGAAGGGTTTATCCTCTAGGTTGAACAGTTTGATAGCATATATCAACATTACAACCAAGCCCAAATTGCTCGCAAAGTCAATTATGCCGCTTATCAAACCCCATAGTGGATCCCAGCCTTCTGAACTATTCAGAAAGTTGATAGCTATTCCTATGATAGATCCCGATGCGGCCAAGATTGCCATGTTTCTTCCTAATCTAGCCTCTGCTGAAGTAATCATTTATGTGTATTCTCCTTTGAGTTTTTCCACTTCTGAAATAATTCTAGGAATTATATCGAGATTATTGCAACGGCGAAAGGACACATCCCACGTAATGCCATGGGCACGTCGGGACTATTTCTGGCAACGGCAGTTGAGATGTACACTGTGCCGACATCTATTGTAACGAATAGATAAAATCGGTTAAACATCCAGGGTAGTCCGAATAATCTCAGAAGATTAAACCAAACAGACCTGACCACCAAAGCTCAGGTCTGTTTGGTTTAATCTAGCTCCGAAATATTTAGTATTTAGATTTTGCTTGCAAATGCCCTGCTCATACCAAGCGCAAACAGGGGGAATCCTATGGCTCCTGCTACTATCCAGATTGGCCAAAAAACATCCGTATCCTGTGCAAGACCAGATAGTGCAATCACATGCATCAGAAGTATAAGAGACCCAGCACCAATACCTCCCCAAGCACCCCATGAAGGTATTGGGTCGCCACGAAATCTTGCTGATACCAATAGTACAAATAGTGGCATAACTATCCATGTACCAGTCGTTACAGTGTCTGTTATCTCTGAGACTTGAGCAACTGTGAATCCGTCACCTGTACCTTCAATAGCAGAAAATGCCGGAGAAAGATCGGTTATCATGGCAACTGTCACACCAATTATCGCTACGTTCCCAATTACTTTGATCAATGGTGCTTCGTCTAGATTGAATAGTTTTAGGGAATACATAATGACGACAATCAAAGTAAAACTGTTAACAAAGTCAACGAAGTCACTTAAGGTAGCCAATTGGGGATTCTCATCTCGGGAACCACCTAGAAAACCTATAGCCATTGTTACGAGAATCGTTATTGCACCTAACACTGCCATATTCTTACCTAATCTTGCTTCTGCTGAGCTAATCATCTACGTTTTCCTCCTATGGTTTTGGGTTTAGTTTAATTCCAAGAATAT
>Ga0310344_10000150_pt1 | contig 57895 bp, 53 predicted proteins | sample HC15DNA20200_MG_FD_203801 | JGI IMG/M metagenome (GOLD analysis project Ga0310344, IMG submission 203801) | Marine microbial communities from station ALOHA, North Pacific Subtropical Gyre - HC15-DNA-20-200_MG | ecosystem: Environmental > Aquatic > Marine > Oceanic | place: Pacific Ocean: North... | reverse complement strand
TCAATTGAAAAAGGTTGCAAATTCTTTATTACTGAAAATCCCAGTCATATAAATGGTGGAATTTTAGTGAAATCTACATTGGAATTTCTTGAAGATATTGCAAAGTTTTTGATAAATGTGAATAGGGATATTAAAGTTTTTGGAATAACTGGAACTAATGGTAAGACAACAACTAAAGAGTTATTAAGCTTAATGCTTTCAAAAAAATTTAATGTTTTATCTACAAAAGGTAATTTTAACAATTTAATTGGTCTCCCATTAACAATAATTAATTTAGAAGATAAACATGATGTTTTAGTCCTAGAGATGGGGACTAATTCGGAAGGAGAAATTAGAAAATTAGCTGATATTGCAAGACCTGGCTTTGCAACGATTACAAATATAGGGAAAGGTCACACAGAAAAACTTAAAAATGAAAAGAAAGTTTTTCAAGAAAAAAAGGATATTTCATTCTTCTTTGATTCTAAATCTGTGTTTGCGTTTAATTTTGATGATGAATTTTTAAGAAACTATTCTTCTGATATCAATTGTAATAAGATAAGTTTTGGTATTGTCAATCAAGCAGATTTAGTTGCTAAAAATATTTCAACTGATTTTTCTAAATTTAATTTAGTCTTTGAAGGAAAAAGTGAAGAAGTTTGTTTACAAGCTCCAGGTATAAACAATATATATAATTCATTATGTTCGGCTTCGCTGGGTATCATGGCAGGATTAGAATTGAAAGAGATTAAAGCTGGGTTGGAAGAATTTGCTGGACTAGACAACAGGTTCAGAATAATAGAATTGATGAATGAGAACATAATAATTAATGACACTTACAATGCTAATCCAAATTCTATGTGCTCTGCAATAGAAATGACAACGAAAATTTTTCCGAACAAAGACAAAGTTGCTATTTTAGGGGATATGTTAGAACTAGGAGCAATTTCAGAAATTGAACACATTAAAGTTGGGCAAGAAATTGCTAAGAATGGTTTTAAAGAATTATATGCATATGGCCCGAATTCAGAAAACTATCTTAAAGGTCTAGGAAACGAAGTTCCTTTTTTTAAACTCTCGAATCATTCGAATATCAAAAATTTTATTGATTTAGATTCTATTAGTAATACGGTTATTCTAGTTAAAGGATCAAGAGGTATGAGAATGGAAAAAATTTTTAGTTCTCTAAATATTTAAATGCTTTATTATTTGTATCTTAATTTTGTAGATTCTTATACTTTCTTAAATATTTTTCAATATATAACTTTCAGATCTTTTCTAGCAGGTTCAATTTCGTTTCTTTTAGTAATGCTTTTGACCCCAAGATTTATCACAATTTTTACAAGGAATAGAGTAACAGAAAATATCAATCAGTTTCTAGAGTCCTCACACAAGAAAAAGAGCGGTACACCTAATATGGGTGGAGCAATAATTGCGATTAGCGTAATCGCTTCTTGCTTTGTATGTGGAAAGTTCTATAAATCTTTATCTGATTATCCTATATATCCTTTTGCCATATGTTTAATAACTTATACTATTTTTTCTTTTTCAGGCTTCTTCGATGACTTAATAAAGTTAAGAAGAGGTAAAGGAATTTCGTTGTTTAAAAAACTATTTATTCAAACCTGCTTAGCTATCGTCGTAGTAGTTATTCTATATCAATCAAACATATTTTTTAGTAAGGGGTTGACCACAATATCCTTTCCTTTTACAAAGACAGTTGTGGAGCTAGGTCCATTTTATTTTCTGTTTTGTTTTCTTGTTATTATTGGTTCTGCAAATGCTGTAAATATAACGGATGGTCTAGATGGTCTTGCGACAGGTTCTATTATATCTACTGTTTCAGCGTTAATTATTATTGCATATATAGTCGGGAGTCCTCTCTATGCTAGCTATTTGTATGTCCCATTTGTTGGGGGTGTAGCGGAAATAACGATTTTTCTTGCTGCGATTTTAGGGGCTATGCTTGCATTTCTATGGTTTAATTCAAACCCTGCTCAGATATTTATGGGAGATGTGGGTTCTATACCATTAGGTGCTAGCATTGGTATTGTTTCTATTCTGATTAAGCAAGAAATACTTTTATTGATAATGGGAGGAGTGTTTGTAATAGAAGCATTGTCGGTAATTATTCAAATAATCTCTTTTAGATTGTTTGGAAAAAGATTTTTTCTTATTGCACCAATTCACCATCATTTTGAGAAGAAAGGTGTGGTCGAGTCAAAAATTGTAGTAAGGTTTTGGATTGTCTCAATTCTTTTATCTCTATTTGCAATTGCCACCTTGAAAATTAGATAGGATGAAAAAGAAATTACTTATTTACGGAATGGGTGTAACCGGTACGGAGCTAACTAGATTCTGTAAAAAAAACAGTATTCCCCATGAACAGTTTGATGATAATAAAAATTATAGACCAAAGGTTGAATTTAAGGATTTAATAAAAGAATGTAGTGAAATTATAGTAAGCCCAGGCATAGGTATTAGGAACAAGAATATTAAATTAGCAATTAGGTTGGGTAAAAATATAATTAGTGAGATTGAATTTGCTTCTAGGTATATAAAAGAGCCAATAATTGCAATTACTGGAACTAATGGGAAAACAACTACAACAATGCTAACGTGGGAATTACTAAAAAGTATGGGATACAAAGTTTTTCTTGGTGGAAACATTGGCAGACCTTTAATCAGATATTTGCTAGAAAAACAAAATAAAGATTTGGTTCTTGTAGAAGCAAGTAGTTTTCAGTTGCAATTTGTAAATTCATCATTTAAGCCATTTATATCCGCATTCTTAAATATTTCGGAGAACCATCTGGATCATCATCTAGACATGAAAGAGTATCTTGAATCAAAAATGAAAATTTTTAAGAATCAAGACATTAACGATTTTGCAATTTCCCCTCAAAATATATTTAAGAGCATAAAGAAAAAAGATAAACCTATTCTTTTTAACCCTTTAAGGAACAAGAATCTCATAGTAAAAAAAGACCAATTAGTGATTGGGAAAAATTACAAACTAACCACAAAAGATATAAGACTTATTGGTAATCATAATTTAGTCAATATAGCGTTCGCAATTACTATTTGTTCTATTCTAAAGGATGTGACAAGAAAACAGATAGATTTAATAAAAAAGTTTAAATCTCTTGATCATAGGCTCGAAATAATTAAAAAGAAAAATGGTAAGATGATAATAAACGACTCTAAATCCACTTCTCCTCAGGCAACTCAAGTCGCTATTAGAAGCTTAAGTAGAAAACCTACTCTTATAATGGGTGGGAAAGACAAGAAGCTAGATTACTCTGAATTAAAAAACGATATCGATACTGAAGTTGGTACGCTAATACTATTTGGAGAAAATAAATTTGAACTAGCAAAAACCTTCAAGAATAAAGAGAAAATAATTGCAACGGACTTATTAGATGCTGTTTCACACGGGTTGCAAAGCTATAATAAAGGTAAGCATCTGTTGTTTAGTCCAGGTACATCGAGTTTTGACCAATTTATTTCATATTCAGAACGAGGAGATAAATTTAAAGAATATGTTAAAAAATTATCTTAATACATTTGACCCTAGAAAAATATTTATTTTATCCATATTAGTCTTATGTGTTCTTGGTTTGTTAATGGTGTTTAGCTCTAGTTCAGTAAGTGGAATGGAGCACCATGGTGATTATTTATATTTTTTGAAAAGACAGTCTTTTTTTCTTCTTGTGGGTCTAATCTTTTTTTTCGTTTGTTCAAAAATTGATACAGATTTAATAGAAAAAAAATACAAACTATTTTATTTGGTCGGAATTGTAATGCTTTTGCTTGTTTTTGTACCAATATTAGGAAAGACAGCGGGTGGCGGGACACGGTGGATCAATCTAATTGCTTTTTCGTTTCAGCCGATAGAAATAACAAAATACATGTTGCTTATGTTTATGGCTCAACATTTAGCTAAAAAAGGTACAAGAATAAGGGAGTTTAAAATTGGTGTTGTATCCTCCATACTTCCATTTATTCCTTATGCTGTGCTTCTAAGCATGCAACCAGATTTTGGCAATTTAGTTCTTTTGGGTGCCACCATTTTTACAATGATTATTATTTCAGGAGCTAGATTCTCCCATATTTTCTCTATTTTTGTTTTACTCTCAGCATCATTTGTAAGTTTAATTTGGATTGCGCCATATAGAATGAAAAGGCTTTTGGCTTTTCTGGATCCTTACGGTGACCCAGAGGGATCAGGTTGGCAAATTATTCAATCATATATAGCGTTAGCAAAAGGACAATGGTTTGGTGTTGGATTAGGAAACAGCACACAAAAATTATTTTTTCTACCTCATCAGCATAATGATTTTATATTTTCTATAATTGCAGAAGAGCTAGGAATTATTGGTAGTAGTATTTTTATTTTACTGTTTGTATGCTTAATTTATAGCGGTTTCAAAATGATAGATAGAGCTAAAGATATGTTTGTAAGAAATTTAATGGCTGGAATAGTCATTATCACATCATTGCAAATAATAATAAATATTTCTGTAACTGTAGGACTGCTTCCGACTAAGGGCATGCCTCTACCTTTTATAAGTTATGGTGGTAGCTCATTAGTTTTTACACTAATGTCAATGGGGTTAATTCTAGCTTTAGATAAAAAAAGAAAATGAAGAAAATATTGATAGTTTTAGGTGCTACAGGTGGTCATATTTTTCCTGGGTTGGCAATAGCAAAAAACTTCAAAAAGATGAATGAAGAAATAGTTGTCTCGTTTGTTAATACAAAAAATATTAAAATTGGATTCTTAAAAATAGAGCCTTCACAAGAATTATTTGAAATTAATTCATTAGGCTTTAAAGGAAAACCTTTTCTTTTAAAAATAAAATCCTTACTTGTATTAGTAATTTCTATATTTCAATCGAACAAAATAATAAATAATTTTAAACCAGATGCAATCATCGGAACTGGTAGTTTCGTAGCTCTGCCAGTATCATTATGTGGATTCCTTAAAGGCTCTAAAATATTTACCATAGAAGGTAATTCTGTGCCTGGATTATCAAACAGATTAATCGGCAGATTTTGTAAAAATATCTTCATCAATTTTGATGAATCAAAAAAATATTTTCCTGAAAAAAAGTGCCTTACATCGGGGTACCCAGTCAGAGAATTTTTAATTGAAAAAAGTGATAATCCAAAAAAAGATTTACTAATTTTGGGAGGGAGCCAAGGCTCAGAAATACTTAATTCTAAAGTTCTCCTTGCGATTCAGAGCATGTTAGAAAAACTTAAAGATGAATTCCGTGCAAGCGAAAAGACAATTTCAATTATTCATCAAACAGGTGTGAAAGATCAAGAAAGAATCAATAACTACTACCTCAAGCTGAAAAAAGAATATAATTTTTTAGAATTTAAAACGTATGATTTTATTCAAAATCTCCATAAATATTACTCGTCTTGCAAAGTTCTAATTTCAAGAGCAGGTGCCAGCACTACTAGTGAGATTATGGAATTCCCTATATTGCCTATACTTGTTCCTATTAAAATGTCGACAAATAATCATCAATACTTAAATGCCGTTGAGCTTTCAAATAAAAAGCTTGCCATGATTCACCTGGAAAACGAAGAGGGTGTGATTTTGTGTAATAAAATCATTAATCTCTTATTTAATGATGAAATAAGTTTGCTTTATAAAAAATCCAAAAATAGTATAAACCAGAATGAATCAGCTGTAGATAAAATATGCGCTACCATAGTAAAGGAAATTACATGAATAAGATTAAAGAAATACATTTAATTGGAATTGGTGGTATCGGCATGAGCTCTTTAGCTCAGTTCTTGATAAAGAAAAATAAGAAAATAACTGGTTCTGATGTTTCAAAAAACACTATCACTAAAAGAATGAAGAGAATTGGTTGTTTTGTTTCATACACACATAAAGCAGAAAATATAAAGAATCAGGATCTTGTAATTTGTTCAACAGCAATAGACAAAAAGAATCCGGAAATCGTAGAAGCAAGAAGGAAGAAAATTAAAATTATTTCTAGAGGAGAGGCTCTAGGGCTTTTTACAAAAGATTATAAAAATATTTCGATTTCGGGATGTCACGGAAAAAGTACAACGACTTCTATGACCCAGTTTTTATTAAATAAAAGTGGGGTTGACTCTACTTTGTTTCTTGGTGCAATAGATAGTAAATTAAAATCTAATTTTTATAACGGCTCTTCTAAAGTATGTGTAATAGAGGCTGATGAAAGTGACAATAGCTTTAACTATCTAAATTCATATGTTTCAGTTATAACAAATATTGACAATGATCATTTAGATTTTTACAAAACTAAGAAAAACTTAAAAAACGCTTTTGCGAAGTTTGGAAACTCCACTAAAGCAAAATGTATAATAAATAATGATTGCAAAATAACACGAGAGATAGCTAGTAGAATTAATTCAAAGAAACTAATTAAATTTGGACAATTTAATCATAAGGAGAATGACTACTCCTTTACAATTAAAAAAAACTCTGGCCAAAAAACCTTCTCGCTATTCAATAAAACTAGTAATCTGGGAGAATTCAAAACCAAATTAAAAGGAGAATACAATATATACAACTCTGTATGTTCTGTAGTAACTGCATTAGAAACGGGCGGGGATTTAAATATTATTCGAAAAAATCTGGCAAGTTTTGCTTCTCCATCAAGGAGATTTGAGACTATAGTTAAAACTAAAGAATTAACCATTGTTGATGACTATGGTCATCACCCCAATGCGATAAATGCAATAAGGTTAAGCATAGAAGAGGAAAAGAGAAAGATAATATTGGTTTTTCAGCCACATAGATTTTCTAGAACAAAAATTTTATTTAATGCTTTTGCAAGTGAACTTTCCGAGTGGGACAATGTTTATTTAGTTGATATATACTCGGCTTTTGAGAACACTAAAAATAAGTTGGATTCAAAGCTTCTTTATAAAGAAATAAAAAAAATAAATAGCAAGGTTAAATACTTTTCTTCTAAGGAAAAATTAAGAGAAAAAATAATTTCGGAATCCAAGAAAAGAGATACTATAGTTATAACAATGGGGGCGGGAGATATAAGAGATGTCGGATTCGATATCAAAAACAAAATTAACAAATATTAAAAACTTCTTAAGTAAAAAACGTATTGAGTTTGCTGAGAACTACGATATGAGCAGCTACTCTTCATGGAAAGTTGGTCCTATTGTAAAACTAGTTGTTTTGCCAGACAGCCTAGATGAATTAAAAATAATTATTAAAACATTAATCAAGGAAGATATTAATTACATTCTTGCAGGAAATGCAACAAACACTCTCTATGTTAATTTGAGAAATACGATAATCGTAAGCACAAAGCGAGTTAGAGATATATTCTTTTTAGAGAACGATGAGGAAAATGTAACCGAGATTATAGCTGATTGTGGTTGTCCCTTAAGTTTAATGCTATATAAATCTCTCAAAAAAGGGTTGGTTGGATTTGAATTCTCAAATGGAATACCTGGAACTATTGGTGGGGCGTTAATTACAAACGCTGGTGCAAATGGCGGAACGATATCAGACTCACTAATATCAGTATTTTTTTTAAAGAATGGACAAGAGGTGGAGATAGAAAAAGAAAAAATTGAATTTGGATATCGATTTAGCTCTATAAAAAGAGAAGATGTAGTAACCAGAGCTCGATTTGCTTTAAAAAAAGGAGATGTTTCCGTAACACAAAAGAAGATAAAACAATTTATAAAGCATCGAAATCAAACTCAGCCTGTTCAATATCCGAGTGCTGGGAGTGTTTTCATGAACAATAAGGGCGTAGCCGCAGGTAAAGTAATACAAGATCTTGGACTTAAAGGATTGACCATTGGTGGTGCTCAAGTTTCAGAATTACATGCAAATTATATTATAAACTTAGGTGGAGCAAGTCCTAGAGACATCCTTGACTTGATAGAGAGAATAAAAAAAGAATCAAATGAAAAGTTAGGAATCTCTCTTGAAACAGAAGTTAGAATAATAGATGAATAGTATAATTAATAAAATAGCACTCCTAATATTACTAATAATTGTTTGTATTTATATTTATTTTCCCGTCTTCTGTTTCGTCAAAGAAATAGAAGTAGTAGGAAATTCAAATATACCGTCAGATGAAATCGTCCAAACAGCAGAACTTAAAGGAACTCTCTTCACAATAATCAATAGAGGGGATGCGGAAGAAAAATTAAATAAAATTAAATTGGTTGATAAAATAGTATTCGAACAGAGAAGTATAAGAAAATTAAGGATTAAAATAAAAGAAAAAAAAATTATAATGATGGCCCACGTTTCTGGAAAAAAAGGATATATAGATTCTAGTAATAATTTGATTACGAACATTGATAGTTATTTATTAGATATTGATTTCCCTATTTTCACTACAGATTCGGAAAAAAATATAAAGACTGGTGTTATGATGCTGGAATTAATAACAAAAAAAGCTGGTTTTTTGAAAAAGGAAATATCTGAAATTAAATACGATGAAATAACAGGTTTAAGTGTATTTACTTCTAAAAACACTCATATTTACTTTGGTAAAGGTGATTACGAGGTAAAAATAAAAAACCTGAAAATTATTTTGAATGATTATTCTAAGAAGGAATATAGTCCATCGTTTATAGATATAAGCAATATACGAAAAGGTGTTGTAAAATCTAATCTTTAAGATTACAATGGTTAAAAATGGCGGAAAGTAATGTTGTAGTAGGGTTAGACATAGGAACTACCAAAATTCTGTGTTTAGTAGCCGAAGTAAGTGGTCCAGGAGATGTAGAGATAATTGGTGTAAGCTCACATCCTTCAAAAGGTCTTCAACGAGGAATCGTTCTCAATATAGAAAGTACAGTGCAATCCATTAGACAAGCAATTGTTGACGCTGAAAAAATGGCAGGAACTGAAATAACAAGCGTAATCGTAGGTATCGCTGGTGGACATATAAGAAGTTTAAATGGACATGGGATGATTACTTTGAGGAACCGAGAAGTTACAAAAAAAGATTTAGACAGGGTTATAGAATCTGCAACAGCGGGTGCCCAACCTGCTGACAGAGAAGTTATTCATGTAATGCCACAAGAATTCATTGTTGATGGAGAAAGAAAAATTAAAGACCCCGTTGGACTGTATGGCGTAAAATTAGAAGCAAAAATTCATATGGTCACAGCACAGGTTACTCAGGCACAAAATTTAGTTAAATGCGTTCACAATTCTGGACTAGATGTTCAGTCACTTGTTCTAGAACAAATTGCATCTAGCGAAGCAGTCTTAACTCCCGACGAAAGAGATGTGGGAGTTGTCCTGCTTGATTGTGGTGGGGGAACTACAGATATTGCTGTTTTCTGTGATGGCTCGATTAAGTACACCAGTAACATTACTATAGGTGGAGACTTTCTAGATAATGATATATCGTTCGGACTTGGTGCCTCAAAAAAAGATGCTAAAGATATCAAAGAAAGATATGGGATTGCATCAGCCGACTTAGTGACTGAAGATGAAGATATAAGAATTGATAAAATAGCTGGACCAGGTAGAAAGAAAGTTGGGAAATTGGAATTAGCCAATATAATAGAACCCAGATTAGAAGAAATATTTTCTATGGCAAGAAGGGAGATTATGAGATCAGGTTATTATGATATGCTGCCAGCAGGATGTGTAGTAACAGGTGGATCTATGGCTATAGAAGGAGCTGACTATTTAGCACAAAAAATACTTAATATGCCTGTAAGGTTAGGGGTTCCATCTCAAATTACTGGGCTAGAAGAGCTTGTCTCAAGACCTGAATGTGCAACTGGAGTAGGATTGCTTTTATGGGGTTCAAATCAAGATCTTGGTGGTGCTCAAAAAATCAGAATACGAGAAGCCAAGGTATTTAATAGGGTATTCGCGACAATGAAAACTTGGTTTTCCGACCTTTTTTAACCTTTTTTTTATATCTTTTTATTAATTTTTAATATATAATAATACTAAATATGGTATGTGATTTGTTTTTTGCTACTATATATAGTTTTTTCATAGAGGTGTAAGAATGCCTACTTTTGAGTTTTCTAGTTCTGTTCCAGGTTCACAAGGTGAGAATCTTTTCGAAAAACTTGGTGCTAAAATCAAAGTTATCGGTATAGGTGGTGCTGGGGGTAATGCGGTTAACAGCATGATAGATATGCATATAACTGGTGTTGAATTTATAGCGGTTAATTCTGACTTCCAAGATTTACAAAAATCTAAAGCAAAAAGAATAATTCAAATAGGAAAAACTATAGCGAAAGGGCTTGGTGTAGGAGGTGATCCTGGACTAGGCACTGAATGTGCAAAAGCTGATCAAAACGATATAACTGAAGCTCTTCAAGGGGCTGACATGGTTTTTATAACTGCAGGAATGGGAGGAGGAACAGGAACAGGCGCTGCTCCGGTTGTTGCCAAACTTGCTAGAGAGTCAGGAGCATTAACGATTGCTATAGTCACAAAACCATTCGAATTTGAAGCTAAGAGAAGATTAAGCAATGCTGAGCTAGGAATTGAAAATTTATCCAATGAGGTTGATTCGATAATAGTTATTCCAAATGATAAATTAAGTGAGATACAACAAATTTCAGGCATTTTAGATTCTTTTAAGGCTGCGGATAATGTTCTTGCTGGTGCGGTTAGAGGAATAGCTGATATTATTGTCGGTTCAGGTTTTATTAACGTTGATTTTGCAGATGTTAAAAAGATTATGAAAGAAAGCGGCGGTAAAGCTCTAATGGGCACTGGTGACGGGGAAGGCACATCCAGAGCTACAGAAGCAGCAGAAAATGCAATAACTAGTCCTTTACTTGAAGATGTGTCTATTGATGGATCAACTGGGATTTTAATTAATGTGACAGCCTCAAGTAATTTCTCGATTGATGAACTCAATGAAGCTTGTAATCATATTAGAAGCAGAGCAAGCTCTGATGTTGAATTAATTTTTGGTTTAGTAGTTGACGAGACCATGGGTGATAAAGTAAAAATTACTGTTATTGCTACTGGCATAGATGGAACCGCCAGACCAAAACCTAAAGTTGTAGAGGAAGCTCTCGCAGCTGTTGATACAACTGAAGAAGATAGAAATCAAATAAGCTTCAATCTGAAAGAAAACGATAATGAAGATGGCTCTATTACTGAAATTTCTTCTAATGGTAATGGAACAGAGCCTGAAGAGCTACATCCTTTAGGTGATGATGAGCATTTTGAAATACCCGCTTTTATAAGAAAGCCCAAAAAATAGTTTCTTTTAAATTTTGAGAACTTTTGCGTCACTCCAAAGTGATTCAAGCTGAAAATATTCCCTTGTATCATTATGGAAAATATGTACTAGTATGTCGCCTACGTCTATAATAATCCATCTGCCTCCACTAGCTCCCTCAACTTTTGTAATGACATTAAACTCCTCTTTGAGTTTTCTTGAAACAAAATCAACTAACGCTTTCACTCCTCTTTCGGAATCAGTGCTAGCTATAAGGAAATAGTCGGCAATCGATGATACCTTTCTCATATCCAAAACAATCAAACTCTCTGCTTTTCTAGCATCAAGCTCATAGTAGATAATTTTTATTAAGTCTATAGGTCTCATAAGTCATATATTTTGTTATCTAAAATATATTCAAAAACTTTGTCTGGCAAAAAGTTTCTTGCTGCATCAAAATTTTTCTCAATCAACATTTTTTTTACTTCATAAGAAGATATATCAATTTTATTAACTAGGTCATAAAAAATCATCATTTTCTGTTCTTTTGATTTTAATAGAGTTTTCCTTCCGTAGTTTCTACTATTGCAATAAATCTCATTCTTATCAATCCAGTTTTGTACGTCAATAAAGTATGGTGTCCGAATTGGAACAACGATATTAATCAACTTTTTTATTTCATCTGGCTTATACCACGATTCAAACTTCAGAAACTGGTCGCTCCCAATAATATACAAAAGCTTATTGTTGCTATATGTTTTACTAATAGTATGTAAAGTATTCAGAGCGTAGTGTTTGTCATTTGGATTACTTTCCAAATCACTTATTTCATAATCAAATTGTTCATTGATTCCTAATTTAATCATTTCGACTGCTAATTCAAATCTGATGTTTTTAGTTTCTTTGTAATGTGGATTAGAATTCGGGATTAGGAGAATTTTATCGAGATTGAAGCTTTTTTGTACTTCTTCAATCATTGAAATATGACCAATGTGTATTGGATTAAAATTGCCACCTATAATACCTATTCTCATTTAATTAATTCTTAACATCAAAGATCGGCCAATTTTCTTCGTTGTTATGCTGTATTTATTTTTAACTAAAAATTGATTAGATAAGTGTTGAGTAAGTGCCAACCCGGACCTTCCTAAAAATTTAGGAGAATAATAAATTATTAATTCATTCCAAAATTTTGATGCAAGAAAGCTCGAAAAAATCTCTCCTCCACCTTCAATTAGAATACGTTGCAAGTTGAGGGATGCTAGTCTTAAAAGAATTTCTTTTGGCTTCATTGCTTTAATTATAATTATCTCACAACCTAATTTCATTAAAATTTCTATTTTTCTTTTACTAGAAGTTTCTTGTGTAAAAATTATGGGTTTATTGTTCTCTGAAATTACTTTACTATTTATCGGGATTCTTAATTTTGAATCCAAGATTATTGGTCTAGGTTGAGAATATGACTTTATTTTAGGTCCTCTATAATCTAGTCTTGGATTGTCCTTAAGCACGGTATTGATTCCTACTAGTATCCCATCATAATTTTTTCGAAGTTTGTTCGCGTGCTGCAATTGGATTTTATCACCAATACTTTCTTTGGGATTCTCGAGATTATAAATTTTACCGTCCATCGATGAACATATTTTCAATGTTACATATGGCCTTTTAGTTTTCATAAGACTGATAAATCCCTTATTTAATTCTTCGTTTTCTATTTTATAATCTAAAACAGTTGTCTTAATATTATACTTTTTTAAAAATCTAATTCCTTTACCATTAACTTTTTTATTTGGGTCTTTCATTCCAATAAAGACTTCTTTGATTCCTTTCTCAACAATTAGGTGTGAGCAGGGGGGTGTTTTTTTCTTTACGTGGGAACAAGGTTCAAGAGTTACAAACAATTTTGCGTTTTTGACTGAAAATCCTTTCCTCTCTGCATCTTTTATTGCATTGGCTTCTGCATGAAGTCCACCAAATTCTACATGATAGCCCTTCCCTATTATTAGACCGTTTTTTACTAGAACAGCACCTACCATAGGGTTCGAACCCGTATTGTTTAAACCTTTCTTCGCAAGCGCAAAAGCTAACCGCATATAGTCTTTTCTACTCATTCCACATTAGTGTAAATCAAATAGCGCCTTAGCGAAATCCTCAGGCTCAAATGGCAGTAAATCCTCAAGACTTTCTCCAACGCCTATAAATTTAATCGGTAAGTCGTGGTCATAAGATGCAGATATAGCAAATCCAGCTTTAGATGTACTATCCAATTTTGTTATCACAATTCCGGTTAAATTAATTGATTCTTTGAATTTTTCAATCTGACTCAATGCATTTTGTCCGGATGTGCCATCAAGTACAAGCAAATTTTCTACCGGTCTTTTTCCTGTTTGTTTACCAACCACCGTTTCTATCTTTGATAATTCCATCATTAGCTCATTATTGGTCCCTAATCTTCCTGCTGTATCAACAATCAAAACATCAATATTTTTTCTTTTTGCCTCTTCAATTGCGGAATATACAACGCTGCCTGGATCTTTGCTGTCGTTTGTGAAAAATTCAACCCCCACTCGCTTTGCCCAAACTTCCAGTTGAGATATTGCTGCAGCTCTAAATGTATCGGCAGCGGCAATCATAACCTTTTTTCCAGTCTCTGTAGCAATCATATGTGATAATTTCCCTATAGTTGTAGTTTTTCCACTGCCATTAACTCCACTAACTATAAAAATCGATAGGGCATTTTCCTCAAAATTTAAATCTAAGTCGTTTCTTTTCAACATTATAGAAATTTCTTCTTGCAATGTCTCAAGAAAAAATTCCTTATTAACCTCTTTGTCGGTCTCTTTATTTTTTAAATCTTGTTTGAATTTAGCAATTATCCTTTCCGACGAATTATAGCTAACATCAGACAGAATAAGAGTTTCTTGCAATTGATCTAAGACATCATCGTCAATAACAATTTTTTTCTTAAAAACCTGTGTTATGGACTCTGTAATAGATTCGCGGGTTTTGACTAATTTGTCTTTAACAAACGAGAAAAGAGACTTAGCTTTTTTAAACATAATTTTTATTCTGTCATCATTTAATTTAATTATCAATAATATTAATTTTTTAATTAGCCGTAATTCATTTATAATTACAACTAAATTGAGTAAAAACGAATTTGTTCACTTACATTTGCATTCACAATACTCTCTTCTTGATGGGGCTATTAAATTTGATGACCTCTTTGAGGAAGTAAAAAAGCAAGGGATGCCAGCTGTTGCGCTAACGGATCATGGAAATCTATTTGGTGCTTATGATTTTTACAAAAAAGCTAAAGAGAATAATGTCAAACCAATAATTGGTTGTGAAGTCTATATTTCCAAAGACCATACAAATAAAACTCCTGAGGACAACAAAACCCACCACCTTACTGTATTGGCAATGAATATGGAAGGTTATCAGAACCTTTGCTCGTTAGTATCTAAGGGGCACTTAAAAGGTTTTTATCGAAAACCCAGACTAGACAAAAAACTTTTATTCGAAAATAATATTGGGCTTATTGTTCTCAGTGGCTGTTTGAATAGTGAGGTTTGTCATAATATTTTAAAAGGAAAAAAAGAAGAGGCAATACGAATAGCCAGCGAATATAAAGCTGTATTTGGAGATAGATACTTTCTTGAGATTCAAGGAACAAAACTTAAAGAGCAAAAGAGAGTTAATTCAGTATTAATAGAAATGGGTGCTAAATTAAATATACCAATAGTTGCTACCAATGATTGTCATTACTTAACTAAACATGACTTCAATTCACATGACGCACTTTTGTGTATTCAGACAGGTTCCCTTGTAAAAGAAGAAAAAAGATTTCGATTTAATGGAAACGAGTTCTATTTAAAATCTAGAGAAGAAATGAAAATTGCTATAGACGACTATGAAGATGCTTTAGAAAACACTTTATTGATTGCAGAAAGATGCGAAATTGACTTAAAAACAGAAGATTATCATTTACCGAAATTAATTTCTGATGACGGCTCAACCGAAATTAATATAAAAGAAATGGTATTGTCTTCTCTAGAAAATAAAATTGAAAACAAAGTAATCCCCTCTAGTAAATTTGAAGTATATAAGAAAAGGATTGATCATGAATTATCAATAATTCAAGATATGGGTTATGAAGGATATTTCTTAGTTGTATCGGACTTCATAAGATTTGCAAAAACAAATAGTATCCCAGTCGGTCCAGGTAGAGGTAGCGCTGCTGGCAGCTTAGTAGCAAACTTGTTAGAAATAACTGAAGTAGATCCTGTTAAATATGATTTAATTTTTGAAAGATTTCTTAATCCTGAAAGGATAAGTATGCCGGATATTGATATTGATTTTTGTGGAGAAGGTCGTGAAGAAGTTATTAAGTATGTAATAAATAAATATGGGGAAGATAAAGTTGCCCAGATAGGAACTTTCGGAACGATGTCTTCTAAGGCAGTAATAAAAGATGTTGGAAGAGTACTAGGTTTTAGCTTTGGTGATGTAAATAAACTAACCAACCTTATTCCTTCTTTTAGAGGAAAAGTGTATACGCTTAATGAATGTCACAAAAAAGTTAAAGAATTTAGACAATTAGTAGAGTCTGATGAAAAATTTACTGAACTTTACAACTTAAGTGTAAAACTCGAAAATTCTGTAAGGCACTCTTCGACTCATGCGGCTGGAGTTGTTATATCTAATGATCCATTAGATAAAATGATTCCCCTGTTTCGGGGCTCTAAAGATGAAACTGTAACGCAATATGATATGAATGCAGTTGAAGAATTGGGTTTTGTAAAATTTGATTTTCTAGGCTTAAAGACTCTTACCGTTATTAAAAAAGCAAAAGATTTTATCAAAATTAAAAATTCAAACATTGAGGAAGAGATTAGATACGCTGACATGGATAATCCAGATGTATATAAAATGCTATCAAAAGGCCTTACTAGAGGTATATTCCAGATTGAATCAAGTGGAATGAAGGACGTTTTGAAGAATCTGCGTGCCAATAAATTTGATGATATTGTTGCCCTGTTGGCGCTTTATAGGCCTGGTCCATTGGACAGCGGCATGGTAGATGAATACATTTTACGAAAAAGTGGTAAAAGAAAAACTAATTATCCCTTACCCGAATTAGAAAAGATTTTAGAAGAAACGCATGGTCTTTTTGTCTATCAAGAACAAATAATGAAAACTGCATCCATATTAGCGAATTTCTCTTTAGGAGAAGCAGACTTACTAAGAAGAGCAATGGGCAAAAAGAAAACATCTGAAATGCTAGCACAAAGGGAAAGGTTCATTAAAGGAGCGGGAGCAAACAATCTTCCACCTAAAATTACAAATGAGATATTTGATACAATGGAAAAATTTGCAGAATACTCATTCAACAAGAGTCACAGTACTGCGTACGCGAATATTACATTTCAAACTGCTTACCTTAAAACTTACTACCCCTGTGAATTTATGGCAGCACTTATGTCTACGGAAATAAATTTATCTGAAAAAATTGTTGCCAATATAAGTGAGTCTAAAGAGATGGGGATAGAGATACTATCGCCGGATATAAATGAAAGCGGTTCTGGTTTTACTCCAATTAATAATGCAATACGCTTTGGTTTAAGTGCGATTAAAAATCTGGGTACCAACATTGTTGAAAGCATAATCAAATCAAGAGAGGGGCATGATAAGTTTTCAACTATCTTTGAATTCTTATCTGTAATGGAGTCAAGGAAAATGAATAAAAAAAGTCTAGAGAGCTTAATCAAGTCAGGGTGTTTGGATTGCTTCGCTTATACTAGATCAACATTGTACAACAATATGGATTTACTGTTAAGTTATGTTGGTCAACATAGTAAAAATAGAAATACTGAACAAGAAAATTTATTTGATATAGGTGATTTAATTCATGAACCAGAACTTAGGAGTTTCGAAGAGTGGTCATTAGAAGAATTAAGCAAATACGAAATAGAGACTGTTGGCTATTCTATAAAAATTAACCCTCTTGAAATATACAAACATAAATTATCTCAAATTAACTACAAAAAAATATCAGATATTAAAAATGAACCTGAAAAAAGTGTTATAACGTTAGCAGCATATATTTCATCTATATCCGTCAAAACTTCAAAAAAGAACGCTAAAAAATATGCGATGATAAATCTCGAAGATTCAACTGGTGTCTTAGATGCTATAATTTTTAACGACGAATTTGAAAAGTATGAATCTGTATTAAATATCGGCGCATCACTTTTGCTTACAGGAAGTATAGAAAGAAGTGATGATAATATTAAATTAATTATAAATTCATTTAACAATGTAGAATCAATTCAGTTAATAAGTGAAATTCCAGTTCCACTTAAAATTGTAATTAATGACGAGCTTTCGAAGGAGCAAGTAAATTGTCTGAGAGATATATTTAATAAATATCCTGGAGAAAGTCCGGTCGAAATATTATTACAAAATGACGGCATAAGGGCCAAGATAGCAATAAATAATTTAAGTGTTGAGAACTGCGAAGAGCTACACGTAGAAATATCTAAAGCTATTAGTATGAGCTAGGTTTTATTGATCTTGTCTATAACTTCTTTTACTTTCTCTGGTTTGGAAGTTGAAACTAGTATTTCCTGATTAGAGTTGCCTGAAGTTGCATTCAATTTACATCCGGTTAGTATTTGACCTGATCCTTGATACATCTCTCTGCCATAAGTAACTTTTAAATTCTCTCCAGTCCCTTTGCCAACTTTTATTGCACCTGGTGTTATAAGTTTTACTGATTCAATTGGTTCAACATACCTCTCTAAAAAATTATCAAGATTTTTAATCCTGTGATGTTTTATCATAATTTTTCCTTTTCTATTTTTTTTTGTTGCCATTTTAACCATCTTCTAAATCGGTTAGAAATACCCGTTTTGTAACTCCGTTATCAAATAGTACTGTTACGACATCATCAATAAATTCGTCTATCTCTTCTTCTAATATTACACCTAGACCAAAACGATGGTGATAAACTTTAACTTTAGAATCGTCTAGGTTCTCCTCGGATCCATAATTAGCCAAAGTGACATTTTTACAGTCCTCGACTTCTTGTATAAATTGAGATTTTTCACAATAATTAATATCTCCGAATTGTCTTCTCATTCTACAATAGGAAATATTTAATTTATTCATTGCTCTTGTGAAAGCTACATAGCACAACCTTCTTTCTTCCTCGATACTGTTTTCATCTGGATCGTCCAAGATTCTACTATGAGGGAAAAGTCCTTCTTCCATTCCAACCAAAAAAACGCATGGGAATTCTAATCCTTTAGCTAAATGAACTGTCATCATTGCAACATATCCACCATCATCTTCTAAGTTGTCTATAGATGAAGATATTGAAAGCATATTAAGAAAATCATTTATGTTTGGTTCCTGATTTTCGTTCTCATATTCAGCAACTAAATTTAAAAATTCAGATATGTTTTCTTTCTTGTCTGTGTCCGCTAGATAGTCAAAATATCTAATATTTATTAAAAATTTTTCTATAGATTCTGAAATAAGTATATCGTTCTTTTTGATGCTTGAACTTAAAGTCTGGAAAAATTCACTGAAATCTCTCAATTTTGCGATAGTTTTTTTTGTAAAAATAGTGCTTTGGTTAGAGCAATAACCTAGACAATCTAAGAAATGCATATCAGTTGACTTTTGTAGTAATTTTATTTTTTTCAGAGTTTTTTCACCCACTCCTCTAGGTGGGATATTAATTATCCTGTCAAAAGAGACTTCATCATAAGGGTTTACAATCATACGTAAAAAAGATATTAAGTCTTTTATTTCTGCTCTCTCATAAAAGCTAATATTGCCAAAAATTTTATATTTAATTTTGTTTCGTCTAAAAACATCTTCAAGAGAACGAGATTGAGCGTTCGTTCTATAAAAAATCCCAAAATCCTTAAGTTTGTAATTATCTTTTTTAATATACTCGGAAATCTTTTTTGCAATATGCTCTGCTTCTAGAGAATTGTCTGGGCATGATGTTATCTCTACTTCTCCACCCATTGGATTTACAGTACTAAGAACTTTATCCATTCTTTTCTTGTTGTTAAATATTAACTCATTCGAGACTTCTAAAATTTCTGGTGTTGATCTATAATTTTGCTCTAGCTTGAATACTTTTGTATTTTTATAAATTTTTTTAAAATCAAGTATGTTGTCAATTGAAGCGCCTCTCCATCCATATATGGTTTGGTCCTCATCGCCAACTGCAAAAAGATTTTTGGTTCGAGCTGCCAAATTGTTTAATAAGCGAAATTGGATTTTGTTTGTATCTTGATATTCATCAACTAAAATATATTGGAACTTTTTATGTAAATTCTCTCTTATTTCCTTTGATTTAGAAATCAGTTCATAAAAATTTAAAATTAAATCTCCAAAATCCATAGCGTTGTTTTGTACAAGACTTTCTTGATATCTATTAAAGATATTTCTTTCGTTCTCATCTTTATAATCCCACTCTTTGTCCCATTCATCATATGTATATAAGTTTTTTAATTTGTCCATCTTGCCCCTAATTGTTTTTGGATCATACTCATGCATATCTAAATCTAGCTCTTTGATAACTTGCTTCATAATCTTTAACTGATCGTTTGGGTCATAAATGGTGAAATTTTTTTTGTATCTTTGTGATGATTTAGGCAGATAAATGTTTAAAACTTTATAAGATATAGAATGAAAGGTTCCTACCCATGGAAAATCATATTTTTTTCTTAGCAACCCCTTTATTCTGGTCTTCATTTCTTCTGCTGCTTTATTTGTAAAAGTTAAAGCGAGGATTTCATAACTATTAGCTTTGCCTGATTTTACCAGGTTGCACATTCTTTCAGTTAAAACCCGGGTTTTTCCTGAGCCTGCACCAGCCAAGACTAATGCTGGGCCATCTAGATGGTTTACGGCTCTTGATTGACTTTCATTCAAATTGTGCCTTAATTTATCCAATTTCTTAAATTAGCTCCTTTACATTAACCATTAGTTTATATTATTTTCTTGACAAAGCAGGTATGATGTTTATCTTCAACCTATTAACATTGACGAGGGTTTTTTGGAGGGTGCTATGAAAATTAAACCTTTATACGATAGGATTATGGTGAAAATTGATAATCCTGAAGAGAAGACTGAGGGGGGCATTATCATGCCTGAAGCTTCTCAGGAAAAGCCGCAACAGGGAAAAGTTGTTTCTGTTGGGCATGGAAGACTACTTGAAGATGGAACAATTAAGCCTCTTGATATTAAAGAGGGTGATGTAGTTTTATTTAATAGGTATGGTGGTATGGAGCTTTCTCTGGGAGATGGTAATTATATCTTCCTAAAACAAGACGAAGTTCTAGGAATCATTGAATAACTTAGGAGGTTATAAAAATGAGTGCAAAAGATATTAAATTTGGTAGAGGGGCCCAAGCTCTAGTAAAAGAAGGGGTGGATAAATTAGCAAATGCTGTTAAAGCGACCCTTGGTCCTAGAGGAAGAAACGTATTAATCGAAAAAACTTTTGGGGCACCTGTGGTTACTAAAGATGGAGTCACAGTTGCTAAAGAAATAGAATTGGAAGATAAATTTGAGAACATGGGCGCTCAAATGGTAAAAGAAGTAGCTTCCAAAACAAATGATGTTGCTGGAGATGGCACTACTACTGCCACGGTTCTAGCACAAGCAATTTACCGAGAAGGAATCAAACTAACCGCAGCTGGTCATGATCCTATGAAACTGAAGAGAGGCATCGATAAAGCAGTTGCTGCAGTTGTAGAAGAAATAAGAAAAATCTCGAAACCGGTTAAAGGTAAAGATGAGATTTGTTCAGTTGCTACTGTTTCGGCAAACGGAGAAGAAGAGATTGGCCAAATTATCTCAGATGCTATGGAAAAAGTTGGTAAAGATGGTGTTATTACAGTTGAAGAAGGTAGAAGCCTAGACACTACATTAGATATAGTAGAAGGTATGCAATTTGATAGGGGCTATTTAAGTCCATATCTTGTTACAGAGCCTGAAAGAATGACTGTAGAGCTAGAAGAACCTTATATATTTATGTATGAAAAGAAAATAGCGAACATGAAAGACCTTGTTCCTTTATTAGAAGAGGTTGCAAAAACTGGCAAGCCCGTTCTTATTATGGCGGAAGACGTTGAGGGAGAAGCTCTTGCAACTCTAGTCGTTAACAAAATGAGAGGTACTTTAAAGGTTGCGGCTGTAAAAGCCCCTGGTTTTGGTGATCGTAGAAAAGATATGCTTGAAGACATAGGTGTGCTAACAGGTGGCACAGTAATAGTCGAAGAAGCCGGAATGAAACTTGAATCTGCAACTTTACAACATTGTGGATCTGCAAAAAGAGTTGTGATTGATAAAGATAATACAACTATTGTTGGGGGAAGCGGAAAAAAATCTGAGATTACTTCTAGAATCAATCAAATAAAAGCACAAATCGCTGATGCTTCCGGTGAATATGATAGAGAAAAATTACAAGAAAGGTTAGCTAAGCTAGCTGGCGGTGTTTCGGTCATCAATGTAGGTGCCGCAACTGAAGCTGAGATGAAAGAGAAAAAAGCAAGAGTTGAAGATGCACTAAATGCTACAAGAGCAGCCGTGGACGAAGGTATTGTGCCTGGCGGCGGAGTAGCACTAGTTAGAGCAATTACTGGTCTTGAAAAATTTTCTACTGGTGATGATGAAGAAGAAGCTGGTGTTAATATTGTGAGAAGAGTCCTAGAAGAACCTATTAGAGAGATTGCTGCAAATGCGGGAGCTGACGGTTCAATAGTAGTTGAAAAAGTTAAAGAGTCTAAAGGAGCGTATGGCTTTAATGCCGCTACTCTAGATTATGAGGATCTATTAGCAGCGGGTATAGTTGACCCAGCCAAAGTAGCAAGATCGGCAATACAGAATGCGGGTAGTGTTTCAGCTCTGCTTCTAACAACTGAAGCTATTATCGTTGAAAAGCCTGGAGATGATGATGCTGGTGGTCCTGCTGGTGGTATGGGAGGAGGTCCAATGGGAGGACATCCTGGAATGGCTGGCATGATGTAAATTAATTAAAGAAACCTTTTTAAGGGTTATGCTCTTAAATCGGACTAGTAACTACAAAAAAAGGGGCTTTATGCCCCTTTTTTTTACTTCTTGATTGCAACTCAATCTACAATAAAAAATTACTGTTTTATAAAATCTATAAATTAATCTCTATACTTGTAACAGATTGCAATTTCTCTGAGACATAAGCTATCAGAGCTTGTAGGTTTGGCTCAGAATTAGCTTCAAATCTTATAGTTAAAGCTGGTTGGGTATTTGAAGCTCTAACAAGTGCCCATCCTTTAGAATTCTCCAGCCTAATCCCATCTACGGTTATCAAATCAAAAGAATCGTCATTTTCCTTTTTAATTGCTTCGATTAATTTCTTTATAACTTCAAATTTTTGCTGTTCTGGAAAATCTATTCTAATTTCTGGGGTTGAATACATCTTGGGGATATTATTTAGCATGTGACTGATAGATACATTTTGTTGGGATAAAACTTCTGCTAATCTAAGTGCAGCATAAAGAGCATCGTCATAACCATGGTGTTTATCAGAAAAGAAAATATGTCCACTTAGTTCGCCAGCCAGTGGTGCTTTCTCTTCCTTAATTTTTCTTTTGATATTAGAATGCCCGGTCTTCCACATAATTGGAGTCCCCCCCGAATTCCTTATATCGTCAAAAAGGTTTTTTGAACACTTCACCTCCGCTATAATTTTAGATCCTGGATGTTCTTTTATTACTGATCTTGCTAAGAGAAGTAAAATCATATCAGAATATATTAAATTCCCTTCCTCATCCAAAACACCCAATCTATCTGCGTCACCATCAAAAGCTATACCTAAATCTAGGCTTTCCCTTTTTACTAAATCTTTCAAATCTAATAAATTTTCCTCAATTGATGGGTCAGGGTGGTGGTTTGGAAAATTTCCATCTGGTTCGGAAAATAATTCATATACCTCACATCCAGCGGATGACAAAATATCTTTAGCAAACAAACCTACTGGAGTGTTTGCTGAATCAACACCTATTCTCAATTTTCTAGAAATATTGATATTTTTCAGAATATCTTCTTTGTACTTTTCAATTATATCAAAATCTGAAATGTGTCCTTTTTCTTGGGCAACAATAAAAGATTTCGATTGTATTTTAATTTTAAGGTTTTGTATTTCTTCAGAGGAAAGAACATTCTTGCCAATGGCTGCCTTAAAACCATTATAATCTGGAGGATTATGACTTGCGGTAATCATTATTCCTCCATCGACATCTAGCCCATATAATGAAAAATATAATACTGGACTTGTAATAACACCTAAATTTATTACATTTACACCAGTTTTCAATATCGCACCAGCTAAAGAGTTAAAAATTCTATCTGAGCTCTTTCTACAGTCTCTACCAATAGATATGTTTTGTAAGCCTGACTCAATTATTTTGGTCCCATATGCAAGTCCTATTAACTCAACAACCTCGTTAGTCAGATCTTTTTCTGCTATACCTCTTATGTCATATTCTCTAAAAATTGAATTATTCAATAGCCACCTTCTTAAATAAGTTTTGACAAAAGTTTTCAGTAATAATATATTGAATTTACATGATTTCTTTAACTTTAGAAAATTTTAAAAGACATTTAAAGGATGCAAACCTCGTTCCAATATACAGAGAAATAAATTTAGATTTTGATAATCCTTTATCGGTTTTAAATAAGATTAATAAAAATAAACATTGTTTTCTTCTTGAAAGCTCTAATGGACCTGAAAAATGGTCCCAATACAGTTTCATTGGCTTCAATCCGAAAATGATAATTCAATCATATGGAGATAAAATAGAAACCATATTTGAAGATGGTAAGAAAATAAGTGAGTTTGGAAGTCCAATAAAGAAACTTAAAAAAGTTATGTCTCAATTCAAGCCAGCGAAAGTTAAAAATCTTCCTCGTTTTTATGGAGGTCTAGTAGGATTTTTTTCTTATGAAATAATTAGACAGATTGAAAATCTTCCTCCTCCTAAACTGAGAGATACCAATTTCCCTGACTGTTGCTTTATGCTTACTGATTCTGTAATTATTTTTGATAATATTTCTAAGAGAGCAAAGATTGTTATCAATGTACACATAAAAAACAAGAAGGAATATAAGAAATCTTATTCGTCAGCTTTAAAGTCTATTGATAAAATTGAAAAGATGTTGAACGATGCAATGCAAACTCCATACAAAGAAAAAACTGTATCTAAGAAGAAGCTTAAAATTAAGTCTAATTTCAAACGTGATGACTTTTTGAAGTCCGTAAAGAAAATAAAAGCATACGTTAAAAAAGGAGACGTGATTCAGACAGTAATATCACAAAGATGGTCTGCGCAATATAAAGATAATCCAATTAATTTATATAGGGCTCTCAGAACTCTTAATCCCTCACCTTATATGTTTTATATTAAGATTTCTAAGTCTTATATTGTTGGCGCTTCACCTGAAGTTCTAGTCCGTTTAGATAAAAGAAAAGTTGAATCTAGACCTATTGCGGGAACTAGGCCAAGAGGCTCTGATGAAAAAAAGGACAAATTAAATGAGCAAGATTTGTTAAAAGATCCGAAGGAATTAGCTGAACACATTATGCTTGTTGATTTAGCCAGAAATGATCTTAGTAAAGTCTGTACTTTTGGCACTGTCAAAGTTAATGAAATGATGACAGTTGAAAAATATTCTCATGTTATGCATATAGTGTCTAACGTTGAAGGTAATCTTAAGAGGTCTAAAGATGCTTTTGATGTTTTTAGTGCTTGCTTCCCAGCAGGAACATTGTCTGGGGCCCCCAAAATAAGAGCTATGGAAATAATTAACGAGCTCGAACCAAATAATCGTGGGCCTTATGGTGGCTCTGTTGGATATTTTGGTTTTTCTGGGAACATGGACATGAGTATAACTATTAGATCTTTTTATTTGGAAGATAAAAAATTGTTCTTCCAAGCAGGGGCGGGTATCGTGGCTGATTCTAAACCGACAAACGAATTTAATGAAACCGTGAGCAAGTCCCAGGCAATGCTGAACGCTATAAAGAAAGGAGCTTCCATAGAGAATTAAAATGAAAAAGAAGGTTTTAATGATTGACAATTATGACTCCTTTACCTACAACTTGGTTCACTATATTGAAGAAACTGGGTCGTCTGTATTTGTTAAAAGAAACAATGAAATTGAAATAGAAGAGATAAGAAGACTTAAGCCTGATATCATATTTATTTCTCCCGGTCCATGCACTCCAAAAGAAGCAGGGATATCTGTTAATCTAGTAAAAAGTCTTGCGGGAGAAATACCGATTTTCGGTGTCTGCCTTGGACATCAATCAATTGCATATGCCTTTGGTGCCAAGATAATTAAGGCAAAAACGTTGTTGCATGGAAAAACATCAAAGATTATTCATAATAAAAAAGGAATTTATCAGAATATCAAAAATCCATTTGAAGCAACTAGATACCACTCTCTAATAGTAGACAAGAAAACTTTATCTAAAGATTTTATAATTACATCCAAAACAAAGGATGGAATAATAATGGGAATAAAGCATAAAACTTATGACATAGAAGGTGTCCAATTCCATCCTGAGTCCATTCTTACTAAAGAAGGAAAGAAGCTTATTAAAAATATTCTTAAAAGATAAATCGTGGAAAAAGAAGACATAGAAAAGTTTATTGATTTGGCATTCGAGGAAGCTTTAAAAGCCTTAAAAAACAATGAAGTACCTATAGGTGCAGTAATTGTAAACAAAGAAAAGATTGTTGTAGGAAAAGGTCACAATCAAACGGAAACCTTGAAAGATTCGACAGCTCATGCAGAAATTCTTGCATTAAAGTCGGCTTCTAAAAAAATAAATGATTGGAGGTTGGACGATCATATAATTTTTTCTACAATAGAACCTTGTGAAATGTGTATGGGAGCAATCGTTGAAGCAAGAATAAAAGAAGTTTATTATGGATCAAAAAACACCAAAAGAAAAAATATAGAAAAGAAGATTAAGGCATCAATGGTAGAGAATATGAACTGTCAGAATCTTGTAAAACAGTTCTTTAAAAATTTAAGATAAATTTGTGTTCATTTTTTTTGGCACTATGGTTATTTTCTTGAGATGGCCTTGCTCCTTAGTTCTATATGTTACCTCGGTATTCTCTTCAATAATTAAATAACAGATTCGTCTTTCGTATGAATTCATAGGATTTAAACTTAATGGTCTATTGATAGATATTACTTTATCAATCATTGTTTTTACTTTTTCTTTTAACAAAGTGTCTCTTTTTTCTCTATAAGAATTTATATCTATAGAAACCATAACACTTTGCGAATTTTGCTTGCTTGCAATTCTAGATAAAAGGAACTCCAGATTTTTAATCATATCTCCATTTTTTCCAATCAAGAAACCTAAATCTGCATCGCTTTTCATTTTTAGCAAAATATTGTTCTCTTTGAGTTCGGCACTGATTGTACTACCTTCCACAAAATGGCTTACAATTTTTTTGAATACATCTTCAACTTCTTTTACGTTGATATCTGAAGTTGGGATTGCACTTGGTGATTCATCTTTTTTCTCAGGCTCTTCCACAATGGCTGCATCAACTTTTACCTTTATAACTGCATTTCTTCCACCTATACCTAAAACCCCCGTTGATCCTTCGTCAACAACATCAAATTCAAGCTGATCTCTACTAATATCTAGCTCTTTGCACGCTTCAATCGTTGCGTCTGTGACTGTTTTACCTTCAAATTCTTTTTCTATAGACATGTTATGCTCCTTGCATTTTATCAAATTTTCGATTTATATGAATTTGTTGAAATATTGAGATTACGTTACTAATGGTCCAATACAGGATAAGTCCTGACGGAAGTCCCCAAAACATTACCGTAAACATAATTGGCATATATTGAAAAACTTTTTGCTGAAATTCGTCTGCTCCAGGATTTGGTGGAGTCATTTTTTGAGTAATAAACCATGATACTCCCATTAAGAGAGGTAGTATTCTGAAAGGTATCCCGATCCCAGGTATATCAAAAAGATTTTCGGGTGATGAAAGATCGGCAATCCAAAGAAAATCCGAGTGGCGTAAGTCCAAAGAATAAAGTAGCACATTGTACAGAGCCACAAAAACTGGCAGTTGGACAATCATTGGCAAGCATCCGCTTAAACTAGAGAGAGGATTCATTCCTTCTTTGGCATAAACTTTCATCGTTTCGCTGTTTTGTGTCGATTTGTCATCTTTATATTTTTCCTTTATCGCATCAATTTGTGGTTTTATAATTGCCATTTTTGCTTGCATCTTTTTCATCGACATCATGCTTTTTACTGTTAAAGGTAGAAAGAGCAGTCTTATTAAAATAGTTATGACAATTATTGACACTCCATAATTGTTAATATATTTGTTAAATATTTTTAACAACTTCTCCAGGGGTACAGCTAACCACTCAAACCATCCTAAATCCTGAGCTTTGTCAAAATCTTTGCCAATCTTTGATAAAATTTCGGGATCTTTCGGTCCAAGAAAAATTATAGAATCGATTTTGTATTTGGATCCGGGAGCAAGATTCACAGTTTTGTAACTCAGAACAGATCGTAGATTTGTTTTTGAGTATTTTTTGTATTTAAGAGTTTTTTCTCCATCTTGCTTTAAAACTGAAGATGCTAAAAAGTATTTTTTTGCAAATCCATACCAATCTATGTCAGCAATAATTTTTTCATATTCTGACGGATTAGAAGTTACAGTTTCCATATCGTCATCAGAGTGATAATTGAACATAATATGTTCTTTTGAATCTATTTCTCCTACCGCCTCCTCAAAAACACGAAAAATTAAATTCTTATTTGAGTTATTTGTAACGACTATGCTCTGAGAAATCGAATAAGAGTTGGGGCTAAAAGAATAGTTCTTTTCCAATCTTATGTTGGCGAAAGTAGATATCATCGAAACTGATTCGTCTGATGATTTTATAAGTACTTTTCTCTTGGTTGATGAATATTGAATTTCTTCCCCGAAATCAATATCTTTAAATTTAATAATTGTATTTGAAATAAACTCTTCATTTTTAAGTAGTTTTATAGGAGATTGTGACTCTGAATCTTTAAAATAAGTTTTTAAACTAACATTGTGGATTCTACCGCCATTTAATGAAATTTGTCCTTGAAATAGAGGTGTTGAGAAATCTACATTGCGTTCCTTACGAATCGTTCGTGCATCAAAAGCTGAATCGTCCTGAACTACATAAGAATCTTCTTCAACAGAGAACTGTTTAGTCGATTCGTTGTTGGGAGGTTTCTCTGGGGTCTCTGATGGTCCAATAAGAAAATTACTGCCGATAATTATAAGAAATGATAGTATCAAAAACAGAACGTAGTTTGTTTTCATTTCTTTTCCTCTTTACATACTTCATCTATTCCCCCACGAAAAAAAGGGTTACATTTCAAGATCCTAATTAAAGACATAATGAAGCCTTTGTACGGACCGTGTATATTGATAGCTTCTAAAGAGTATTCGGAACAACTTGGATAATACCTACAAGAGTTTGGAAGCAATCTAGACAAAGAAGACTTATAAAATTTAATGCCTTTTGTTAAAATAAACTGGAGTAATTTTCTCATTTAGTAATTCGCTTCCTAGCAAATGAAAGCTCTTTTCTTGTCCTGTTGAAGTCAAAATCTAAAATCTTTTTATTAACTACAAAAACTATTTCCTTACTTGTTAAATCTTTAAAATCTAGCCTGAAAACCTCTCTGATTATTCGTTTGTACTTATTTCTTACTACTGCTTTGTTGCTAATTTTTTTAGATATTATAACACCTGGTTTGTAGCTTGAAATATCTTTATTTTCTCGTATAAACATATCTAAGCCGTTTAGTCTTATCCTTTTACCCAATCTTAGATTTTTTTTTATGTTTAATTTCTTTGTTCTCGGTAGATTTGTAGGAAAATTCATTTAGAATAGCGAGAAACTGTAAGGCTTGATCTTCCTTTTGATCTGCGCAAAGCTAAAACCCTTTTGCCAGCCTTAGTTAGTTGCCTTGATCTAAAACCGTGTTTTCTCACCTTTTTTCTTTCACTAGGCTGATATGTTCGTTTCATAAGACCTTAAAAATACCACTATATGTATAAAAATCAACAATGTCTATTGGAGGCTTTCTTCTTCTTGTTCTGGTTCCTTAATCAATGCTTCTTCAGATGAAGAAGCCTTTTTGGAAATCTCATCCCATTTCTGTTTGTAAATTTTTAAATCCGAAGCTGCTTTTTCATATTTTTTTTCGTTCAAATTGTTAAACAAAATCCATAAATCTTGAACGGAGTTTTCATTCTTTAAAGTAAACTCGTGAATAATGGTGTTTAATTCGGCATAGTTCAAGATTAACAGGCTATCATCATCCAAGTCCGCTAACCAGAAAGAAAGTTCAGAAATACCAAATTCTAAATCGTTAGCGAAGAGTTCTAGTTCCTTGGAAATTTTTTCTTTTTTTAACTTTGTTATAATAGATTGAGCTTTTTCTAATCTTTTCTTTGAGCTGGACGAATCAGTATCATAATAAATACCATCAGCCTGAACAGCTCCATCTCCAGCATGGGAATAGAAAAACTTTTTCTCAGAGTTATCAAAAAGAAGGAACCATTGAGGGGGTATTAAATTTTCTTTCTCTAAAATGTACTTATTAGAGTCTCTGGTAAGTGGTGTAAGATAATATTTCCCATTTTCATGTTTTGTAAAAAGACAATCTTTGATTTCCTCTAGTTCTACTTCTAAGTGGTTCGACAATGAAAGTCTATATTCTTCATACTCTCTTCCGTAATAAACATTTTGTGATGACGCTGGTCCGTCCCAGTACATCTCGTGAAACTTAATGTATTTCTCCCAATAGTTTTTATCCATATTTACATTTTCCAAGCTCTGATAAAGCAAAAGTGCTGATTTTTTTGACATAATTTCAATTTACCAGGATAAAATTTTTATCCTATGCCATATCTGGCACTGGTCCTTCTGGAATCTCATCATTCGCATCAAACAACATATCATCCATTGTGCCCCCTGGTGTGAGCATGGGATAAACCATTTCCGTTGAATCAACCATTAGTTCCATTAAAACAACTCCTTTTGTAGATAACCCTTCTTTAAAAGAAGCCTCTAAATCATAGGGTGAATCAATCCTGAAGGCTTTAGCCCCATAGGATTCGGCTAGTTTTACATAATCTGGATTCAAATCAAATTTACAACATGAATAATTCTTGTCAAAAAATAGAGTCTGCCATTGTCTAACCATTCCATGATGACCGTTGTTTATAAGGATAATTTTTAAATCCAAATCGTTTTTAACTGCTGTCGAGAATTCTTGCATATTCATCTGAAAACTTCCATCTCCACAAATTGCTAAAACTCTATCATTTGGTCTTCCTAGTTTTGCTCCAATCGCCGCAGGGAAGCCAAAGCCCATTGTACCAAGACCCCCTGAGGTTATCTGGTTACGGGGATTTTTAAATTGGTAATACTGAGCAACCCACATTTGGTGTTGTCCAACATCTGTAACTACAACATCGTTTCCCTTGGTTATTTTGGAAATAAGATCAATAGCGTAGCTTGTTTTAATCTTTTTTCCCTGCTGTATAGCAACCGTAGGATGCTCGTTTTCCCATTTTTGGATTTGAGCGAACCATTCATCTCTGGCATTGTGATCATACTTGAATGAAGCAGGTATTAATTTATTAATTTGTTTGATTACGGCTTTAGCGTCACCTACAATTGGACAGTCAACTTTTATATTCTTATTAAGCGTTGATGGATCAATGTCAATATGAATTACTTTTGCATTAGGAGCAAATTTATCGAACACCCCGCCTGTAGATCTATCATCGAATCGTGCACCAATAGATATAACTAAATCACTATTATGAACTGCCATGTTTGCAAAATAAGAACCATGCATGCCAATCCAGCTAACTCGCATTGGATCGTTTGGCGGATATCCACCTAGTCCCATCAAGGTTAAAGTTACTGGTATTTTTAATCGATTCGCAAAACGCTGCAACACTTTAGTCGCGCCTGATATAATGATACCTCCACCGCCAAAAATAATTGGCCGTTTAGATTGCATAATCCATTTTGCTGCTTTTTTAACATCAGGCAATGGGGCATCTTTAGGAATCTTGTATCCGCTTACTTTTTTTATCTCTGGGTATGAGAATTTAGCTTCTGAAGTAAAGACATTTTTTGAAATATCAACAAGTACGGTTCCTGGTCTCCCTGTTGTAGCTAAATGTAACGCTTCTCTCGTAACCCTGGAAAGATCTTTTATATCCTCTACTAAGAAATTATGTTTAGTACAAGGCCGTGAAAGTCCAACGTGATCTATTTGGTCAAAAATGTTAGATAGGGTAGAGTTTTCAGTAAAATGGCAAATAAATACTACAAGGGGCGCCGAATCCATATTTGCTGTTTGCAAACCTGTAATTGTACTTGTTCCGCTTGTTGAAGAGTCGCAAACAACAACACCCGCTTTTCCAGTAACTCTAGCGTATCCATCAGCTATATGTGTAGCACCCTGTTCATTTCCTGAAATAATTTTCTTTAAATATTTTGATTTTGAAAATTTTTTATCATATACCAGATCAACTAACTCTCCGAACCTTTGTAAGGGTGTAAAAATATATTCGACTTTTTCTTTTTGTAGAGTTTTAAAGAAAATTTCAATACCATTCATCGTTTAATTCTAAAATAATTATTTAACAATTGAAACTTATAAATTAATTGACCGACCTCATTTTTTAATTAATATTCATATGATGTCCCCAATCGTAGTCATAAGCTGCTCTTGTGATAATAATAGGAGGATTTACATAAGCATCCCTAGAGAAACCTATTTTAAAGAAAGGCTAGATCAAAAAGAATGGCAGCTTGAATATTCAAAAAGAGTAAAAGAAGAGAAATATGAGTTTTATAAAAAAAATGTTATTTCGTCTGGAGACCAATGGGTTGAATATGACAATCAACAACTAAAATGTGGAAAATGTGGAAAAAAGATAGAAATATAAAAAAAAGAGAGGTACTTCGCTAAAAATACCTCTCAGAGTGTTTACGGGGAAAAACCCCCTTACCTACGCTTATAGATTGTAACATAACCTACTTTTCTATTTCAACAAGTTTTTTTAGACACCCTTTGGATTGTTTACTTTTGGGTGGTTTTTTCTCCATCTAAGGTTGTTTAATGCATTAATTAGTGCCCTAGCGCTTGCGATAATAACATCTGTACTTGACCCTTTACCTCGAGCACTTATGTCATCGTCCTTAATTGTAACAGTGACTTCTCCTTGCGCGTCCATACCTCCAGTTATTGAGGAAACAGAATATGAATCTAGAACAGGAAAAATTTGTACCGCTTCAGAAATTGCCTTGAAAACTGAATCTATTGGTCCATCCCCTGAAGCTTGAGCTTGCTTTTCTTCGCCATCAACAAGAATTTTTATCTTAGCTTTTGGAGTTTTTTCAGTACCAGATTGGCACTCGAGTGATTCTAGTTTATAAAAGTCACCTGATCTAACGAACTCTTCGTTAATTAATGCCTCAATATCTTCGTCGAATACATACTTTTTCTTGTCACATAGTTCCTTAAATTTGATAAATGCTATTTCAAAATTATCCTCTGAAAGTTCATATCCAAATTCTGTTAACCTGTCTCTAAATGCATGTCGTCCTGAATGCTTACCAAGAACAATATGATTTGAAGGTATTCCTACCTCAGAGGGGTCCATGATTTCGTAAGTTAAACTCTGCTTCAACACACCATCTTGATGGATGCCTGCTTCATGCGCAAAGGCATTGGCTCCAACGATTGCTTTGTTAGGCTGAACAAAAACTCCTGTAACGCTGCTAACCAGCCTGCTTGTTGGATAAATTTGCTTAGAATCGATTTCAGTTTCATATGGATTTAAATCGTTCCTGACTTTTAATGACATGACTATTTCTTCCAAAGAAGCATTGCCAGCTCTTTCGCCTAGACCATTAATTGTACATTCTACTTGTCTTGCTCCCTCACTGATAGCCGCCAGGGAATTTGCTACAGCCAATCCCAAATCATTGTGGCAATGCACGCTTATTGTTACATTGTCTATTAACTCAATATTTGATTTTAGATTTTTAATTATCTCTCTAAATTCAGATGGGACCGTATAGCCTACTGTATCTGGAATATTAATAGTTGTTGCGCCAGATTCAATTGCGACGTTTATTGCTTTACACAAAAAGTCCAAATCTGTTCTAGTTGCATCTTCACAAGAGAACTCTACATTCGAAGTATATTTTGCTGAATGCCTCACTGATTGTCCTATAATTTCCAATACTTCATCTTTGGTTTTTTTTAATTTGTGTTTCAAATGAATGTCAGAAGTTGCAATAAATGTATGGATTCTAGGATTAGCTGCGCACTTAATTGCTTCCCAAGCACGATCTATATCTTTTAAATTTGCTCTGCTTAAACCAGCAACTTCACAATCTTTTATTTGCTTTGCTATCAACTTTACTGAATTAAAATCCCCATCTGATGCTATTGGGAATCCTGCTTCGATAATGTTTACACCGAGCCTTTCCAATTGAAGTGCGACCTTAAGCTTCTCTTCAACATTCATACTACATCCAGGAGCTTGCTCACCGTCTCGCAAAGTTGTGTCGAATATTTTAACAATATTACTCATAGAATAGAAAAATATAAGTTAAGTTGTGTTTTTGTCAATTTTATAGAACAGTATGTCTAATTCTCCTATTTTTTTATCTTCTACAAGGCTAGCTATTTGATTCAAACCGGAGAAACAGCTCTTTCCGGAATCAATATCTATATTGAGAGCTTTTAGAATCTTTGTTGATGAATCTGGCATTACAGGATAGAAAAGTATGGCTGCCAATCTTATCATTTCTAAAGATGTTCTTATGACTCTTTTGAGCTCTTCCGTTTTACCTTCTTTAGCCAAGGTCCAAGGTTTCGTGTCATCAATATATTTATTCGTACTAGAAATTATTTCTAATACAGACTCTAAAGCTTTACTAAACTCAATAGATTGAAAAGAAATCATATAATCGGATAGTTTGTCGTTACACTCACTTAATAATTGTTGTTCTTTTTCCCCTATTTCACAAGCCGGTACAAGGCCCTGCAAATTTTTATTTGTCATGGAAAAAACTCTGTTGACTAAATTTCCAAAATTGTTTGCTAACTCCGAATTAATTCTACCTATTAAAGAATCTTGAGAAAAATCGCCGTCGTTCCCGAAAGGAACCTCTTTCAAAAGAAAAAAACGAAATTGGTCCAGACCAAACTGTTGAAGAATGTCAGTGGGATTGATTGCATTCCCTAAAGATTTAGACATTTTTTCTTTTTCAATAGTCCACCAACCGTGTGCTACTATTTTTTTAGGCAATGGCATCTCGGCTGCCATTAAAAGGGCGGGCCAATAAATTGCATGGAATCTAAGAATATCTTTGCCCACAATGTGAAAATCAGCAGGCCAAAATTTTTTGAATCTTTCGCTTTCAGTATCTGGGTATCCCAATGCAGTTAAATAATTAGTCAATGCATCAATCCAAACATACACAACATGACCTTTGTCCCCTGGAACCTTAACCCCCCAATCAAAGCTCGTACGTGAAATGGACAAGTCTTTTAGTCCTTGTTTAACAAAGCTGATAACTTCATTAAATCTTGATTTAGGTTGAACAAAATCTGGATTATCTGAATAAAATTTAAGAAGTGGACCCTCCCATTCAGAGAGTTTAAAGAAGTAGCTTGATTCTTCTACCCATTCAACAGGTGATCCTGATGGAGCCTTACCGTCTTTAATCTCATCTTCATTATAAAAGGCTTCGTCTCTCACCGAATACCATCCTGAATATTTATCTAAATAGATTTGATTGTTTGTGCTTAATTTTTCCCAAAACTTCCTTACACCAGCAATATGCCTGTCTGAACTAGTTCGAATAAAATCATCATTTGTTAGATTGAGAATCTGAGTTAAATTTTGAAAATTAGTGCTCATGTCGTCAACAAATGTTTGAGTTGTGACTTCTTTTTGCTCAGCAGCTTGCTGTATTTTAAGTCCGTGTTCATCGGTCCCCGTAAGGAAGAACACTTCGTACCCTTTTAGTCTATAAAACCTCGCCAAAGCGTCACATGCTACACTTGTATAAGCATGGCCTACGTGAGGTTTGTCGTTAACATAATATATGGGTGTAGTAATGTATATGTTTTCCATTTCTAAGCTAAGCCATCCTAAGAGGTTTGTCGCCCTGTGTAAAAAAATCTAAAACAATGTCTTCGAAATTCATTTTGAAATTAAAATTTGACCATTTTAAATCATGGTTTAAGTAAGTTAATTTTTTTATCAAATCAACAATTGAGAGGTTTGAGGTATCTCGAATCGTTTCCTTGTCAAATATAATTCTCTCGTTTTTAAGTCTCACATTTTTTTGCTTTAAAGCATAATTCATAGCTCCTATTAATATCGTGATAAAAAAACTTTGGTTAAAAGTTTTTTCTTTTGTGATTTTGTCAACTTTATTTAATAACGTTTCTAGGTTGCTCTTATTTTTATTTAAAATAAGACTCGTCAAATTAATAATGTCATTTAAATTCTTGTCAGTATAGTATTCGATATTGTTTATTGAGCCATTTAGTAAATACAAAGAAAAGTTTATTAATTCTGGACTTGTTGTTTTGTCTTTAAGAAGCTCCATTAAGAATTCTTTTGGAAGTGGGTCAAAATTCACGTTTATGCATCTTGAACGCGTAGTAGTTAAAAGCTGGGATGGAGAAGACGATATAAGAAAAAATAATAAATAGGTTGGTGGTTCCTCTAGCAGTTTAAGAATTTTGTTTTGAACTATAGTGCTCATATTATGAGCTTCATGAATAATAATAATTTTCCTTTCTGATTCAAAGGGACGATTGAAAGCCCATTGGTCGATTTCTTCAATATCTTCAACTAAGACTTTGCTATTTTTCTTAGGTAAGCAAAACAGGTCAGGGTGTATTTCTTTGTCAATTTTGTGTGGGTTTGATAATAATTTTTTAGCCAAAAATAAAGCAACTGATCTTTTGCCAACACCCTGAGGGCCACTAAGCAGATAGCTCCCTGAAGAATCTTCTTTCAGAAGAAAGTCCATAAAAGTTTTTTTAGATTCTAAGTGATAATTAATAATTGTTTCGTTTATCATTTTCTTGAAAGCCGCGAAAAAATACTGTAGTTAGAAGAGAGAATCTTTTTTATATTTTCGTGAACAATTTTTGTGTCTTGTTCTCCATCTACCAAATAAACTCTGTTTGATGATTGTTTTGCAATTTCTAAATATGCTTTTTTAACTCTAGTATGGAAATCGAAGGACTCGTCATCAATCTTGTTTCGTCCGGGCCTTTCTACAATTCTGCTTAGCGCAGTATTAACAGATATGTCTAATAAAAACGTAACGTTCGGCGTAAGGCCTAAAGCAGAATTAGATGCCATTTGCTTTACGAATTCTGGGTTAATCTCTCTTCCGAAACCCTGATAGGCAATTGTTGAATCTGAAAATCTATCACATAGAACTACTTTCCCTTTGTTTAGAAGCGGCCTAACATAATCTCGAACGTGCTGTGCTCTGTCGGCACAAAAAAGAGAAAGTTCAGCGAATGGATCTAAATCTAAATCAGGGTTTTCTAGTATAATTCTTCTTATTAATTTTCCTATTGCTCCCCAGCCTGGCTCTCTCGTTACTTCTACATCAAAATGGACTTGCTTTAGGACTTTGTAAAGAAGTTCTATTTGAGTTGACTTGCCTGACCCTTCAATTCCTTCAAAAGTAATAAACAATATTTTTCCTATTCCGACACTAGTTTTTGTAGTGCCTCTAGTTCATTATAATCTAATTTTTCAATTTTTCCTGAAGCTAATTTCCCAAGCTTAATTGGTCCTACTGAAATTCTTTTAAGTTTTTTAACTTGCTTACCAAAGAACTTAAAAAAGTGTTTTACTATATGGTTTTTCCCTTCGTGTATTTCGATTTCCATTAAAGTATCATTTTTACCAGCCTTTTTTAGTGAAATTTGTTCCGGGACCAAAAGGCCTTCTTTCATTTTAGCTCCTTTTTTCATCTTTGATATTACAGACCCTGCAACTTCACCTTCTATGTAAGCTAAATACTTTTTTTTTACATTGAAACTGGGGTGAGCAATATGATGAGCCAATATTCCGTCATTGGTAAATAAGAGCAAGCCCTCTGTATCGTAGTCAAGTCTTCCTATGGGAAAAAGTTTAGTTTTTGATTTTGGTAGTAGTTCGACAACAGTCTTCTTGTCTTCATTCTTTGACATAGTAGTTAAATAAAATCTGGGCTTGTTCATTTTATAATATTCATACTTTTGGGGCTTAACTATCTTCCCTTCGCATTCAATTGTATCAATACTTGTATCAACAGTTGTGGCTAAAGAATTATGAACTTTGCCATTAATTTTTACCTTTGAAGTTTTAATTAAATCCTCGGATTTTCTTCTAGAGGCGATGCCACTAACAGAGAGATATCTGTTAAGTCTAATTCTCATGCTTTATAAAGTAATACTCTGCTTGTTGATACACTTTGATTATTTTTTTCCAAATTTCTCAGCGGTCTCCATAGATATTCCAGCATGAGCCCAGCAAGCTCCTGCGCTCATGACCATGGCAACATTAATCGCTTCAGTTATCTCTTCTTTGGTAACTCCTTCCTTTATACCATCTCTGACGCAGCTTCTAATGCACCATGGGCATTTTGCAAGAAGTGCGCATGCTAATCCCATCAAGCCCTTTTTAAGTTTTTTTGTAAGGTGTCCATCCTCGTAAACCATTTCATGAAATTGAGAAAATTTTTCGTGTGTTTCTCCACTTATTTGGTGAAATTCTTTAATTTGTGGAGTTATGTTTTTGCTAATAAAGTAGCCCTCTGTAACATCTTCTTTTGCTTTCATTAAATCATAATTTTCAAAAGCAATGCTTCCAAAAGCATAGGGTTGGCCCATAGCCAATCTCATAGCAATGTAAACAGCTTCCGCGATTTGTTCATCTGTTGCTCCTTGAGCTTTTGAAGATTTGGTCCTTGCTCTTATACAATATGGGCATCCCGTGATATGAGCACAAGCAAGAGCTATAAGCTGCTTGTCCATATTGCTAATTGCTCCATCTTTGAAAACTTCATTGTGATAGCCCATCCATGAATCATTTAGTTCAGGTACAAGATCTCTCAGCTTTTTCATATATTGAGATATGTCGTCCTTATATATACTTTCACTCATTACAAACTCCTAAATTAGTGCTATAGATATTATAGTATGAATCGAGAAAAACTGATACAAGAATTTTTAATCAAGAATGCGGTAGAATCGCCCGACCTAAATAAAATCCATAGTGATGCATCATTTAGAAATTATTATCGTATCTCGAAGAAAAACCTTATTGTAATGGATGCTTCTAGTGAAAAAAATTCTTCTCTTGAGTCTTTTATCCGTATAGCAAATCTATTATTAGAAATTAAATTAAGTGCTCCGAAAATCTATGCTGCAGATTTTGAAAAAAGTCTCCTGTTGCTTGAAGATTTTGGGCAAACTGTTTTTTCAAAAGTTTTGTCGGAAGAGAATGAAGAGCAGCTTTATAGAACAGCGATTGAAATAATAGACTATCTTCATAGAAACTACAATGCTAATGCCAATAAAAAAAATGGCATTTTTGATTATTCTGAAATTGAACTAGTTAAAGAAGCTAGGCTTTTTGTAGATTGGTATTTAAAAGAACACAAACAAATATCCCTAAAAGAAAAAAGTATTATTGAATTTGAGATAATAATTGCAAATATTTTTAAGGATGTTGCCCCATGTCGTGAAAGCATAGTGTTAAGAGATTATCATGTGGATAATTTATTTTTTCTGCAAAATAGAAATGGCTTACAGTCTGTTGGCTTAATCGATTTTCAAGACGCTCTAGCTGGTTCTCCTGTTTATGACCTAGCTTCACTGATAGAAGATGTTAGAAGGCCTTTGAATAGGGATTTAAAAGATCGTCTTCTGGACTATTTTATTAATTTATCGGACCTTAGTGAAAATCAAATACGAAATGAGATGGCTTTTTTTTCAGTTCAAAGGAACTTAAAAATACTAGGAATATTTTGTAGGCTCAAATATAGAGACAAAAAAGATTCCTATATGAGGCTCATCCCTAATGGTATTTCGTTTATTCAAAATCACTTGAATAATGACAACATGGATGATTTAAATAAGTGGTTTAAACGAAACAACGTTGATTTGGGACCCTCTAATTAAAAATTGTATTTTCAATTAGCTTGTCAAGAGTTTTGCATGTTACAGAAATACCAATCGAGTTCTTTTTATAATTCTCTAGTTTGAATGATGTATTAAGATTGACTCCATGGACGTGAAAAATTTGTCCATTTGCTTCAAATATTGGCAACATTCTTCTAATAAATTTAGGAATTTTGTTATCAATAAAAATATCATGTAATTTTTTTGGCGATTTAAGTCCCTTAATGCTTATTCGGTCTCCTTCCTGGAAATTTCTAACACTTATTGGGAAATTAATATTTTGCAATTCAAAAAATAAATACTCACCATTAGTATCAGAATTATCTTTAGCAATTTTAACAACTAGATTGTTATTTGTCCAAACACCCTCTGAAGAAATATTTAAATTTAAGTCGTAGATCTTTGATGCCTGTGTTTTTATAAATAGAAATTCATATCCTTTTTCGATTTTTATATTCTTAGTCAAAAATAGTTCCCAGGATGCATTTTTGCTTTTAATCATATTTACTAAATCGTTGATATTTCTATAACTTAAAAAATCTTTTGGTCCTAACTTGTTAGTGAAAAATCTGTAAAAAACTTCGCTAGCTTCAAAGTCGCTTAAGCTTAAAAGGTTCTGGATTGAAATTACAAATTCACTGTCAGAAATCTGTTTAACAATGCTGTCTTGGATTGATTCTATATGTAGATAGACATGCTCGTTCTGCTTTGTAATCAAATCTAAAGTGTTTGATATAGTTGAATTAAGATTTGGATTAAATTTTTCCATCATAGGAATTAGATTTTTTCTTATGTTGTTTCTTGTATAGTCTGTCAAGTCGTTTGATTCGTCCTGAACCCATTCTATCTTCCTAGTGATTAAAAAATTCATTAATTCCTTTTTACTGTATTTAATTAACGGTCTTAAATACAAGCCTTCATTCACACTCATGCTTTGCAAGCCTTTCAAAGAAGATCCTCTCAACAATCTCATGAAAAAAGTCTCTACTTGGTCATCTAAATGGTGAGCTAATAAAATCTTTTTTCCTTTTACCTTCTTACAAACTTTTTCAAAAAACCTCCTTCTTGCAATTCTTCCTGCCTGTTCAACTCCTATCTTTAAGCCTTTAGCCACTCTAGAGATATCAGTTCTTTTTGTAAATAACGGAATTTCATTCTCATCACAAACTTTTTCCACAAATTCCTGATCTCTTTCGGAATTGTTACCTCTTAAGCAATGGTTTAAATGGCAAGCGTATATTTTTAATTTAAGTTGAGATTCCATCAAAAGGTAGAGTAAAGCCATTGAATCTTGTCCACCTGACAATCCAAGTACGATTGTGGCTTTATGGCCAAGGTGTTTTTTTAGTTCAGAATCTATATTCAGAAAGTGATTCGGTTTCATTAAGAGAAAGGCCTCCCGAAATTATAAGTTTAAAGGCGTCGTCTGCTGATATATTAAGTTCTTTCATGTCACTCTTTTCAAAAAAAACTAGAAATCCTGAGCTTGGATTTGGTGAAGTTGGAACAAAAACCGGTATTTTGTCTAAATCTTTAGAATCAAGAGGTTGAGTCGCAAAACCTAGACAGTAAGATCCTTTTCGAGGGTATTCTACTAAAACAACTTTTTGATTTTTTCCACCTTCGGAAAAAACTATTTTTGAAATTTGCTTAGTTGTTGAAAAAATTGAACTGGCAAGAGGTATTTTTGAAATTGTTTTTTCTCCAACTGCTAATAAAAATTTTCCCAATAGATTCTTAGTGGCTACCCCCAATAAAGTTATAGCTAAAATAGCAAAGGAGAGGGCGACAAAAAACAATATCGCATCAGAAACAAATTTTGGTAATTGTTCTAAGTCAAGGAACCTTGCTGGTGTAAAATCCACAAAGGAATTGAACCATGTCCCGAGTTGTATTACTAAATATATAGTAATAATAAAAGGGATAAAGACAGCCAAGCCTGTTAAAAAATTAGATTTTACGAAATTTACTACTATTTTCATAATATTATTCGACCGATTCTTTTAGTTTTTTTCTGAGCTCTTTACTTGGTCTGAAAACTATTGCTTTTCTTTTCGCTATTTCTATTTTTTCGCCAGTGGTTGGATTTCTTCCTGATCTTGAATCTCTTTCTTGTATCTTTAGTGTTCCAAACTTGGGGAGTTTGACCTCGCTTCCCTGTGACAAACTAAATACAATGATATCGAAAAATTTGTCTACGATTCTGGCAGACTCTTTAAGGCTGAGTCCGAGATTTTTATGTAAAATGTTTGTTAAATCTTTTCTAGTCATGATTACTCTCGTATTTCAGCATCTGCTTCCTTTTTTAAATTTGATAATAATTCTTTAATTATCATAGAAACCTCGTCCTCTTCAAGAGTCCTATCGTTAGCGCCGAACACAACAGAAAAAGAAAGACTTTTTTTGTTTTTTCCAAGAGATGAATCTTCAAATAAATCAAATACAAATGTATCTTTAATGATCGGGGAAGGAAATGCTTTTATAATATCAACAATTTTTTGAGATTGTACGTCCTTGTTCACTACAATCGATAGGTCTCTTTGGACAATTGGATAAGTAGTGAATTGTGACATGTTGGTATCGACAGAACTAAAATTATGGAGCTCAGCAACTAACAGAGATGCTAAAGTTACTGTTTTTTTAAGATCATATATTTCAGCAATCTGGGGATGTATTTCTCCTAAAAAACCGACGAGTGTTTTTTTAATGTAAACACCTGAAGATTTTTCGGGATGCAACAGACCATCATAATAAGTTGGTAATTCAGTGCTAAAAATTAAATTATCTTTATTAAGTTTTAATTTAGAAAAAAATTTAAATAGAGAATTTTTTAAATCAAAAAAATTATCATCTGATTTTTTCCAGAATTTATCAGTAGACTTTTGTGTAGACAGTAATGAAATCTCTGCTTTTTGTATATAGTTCGATTTAGACTCAACAAAAACTCCTCCTATTTCAAAAAGCTTAAACGCTTCTACATTGTGGTTAAAATTATATGAAGCGTTTTTAAGGAGGGATGGTAATAAGCTAGTCCTTAAATATTTAGAATCTTGAGAATGTGGGTTGAGTATTTTTATTTTTTTAATTTGAGGAAAAAGTGTTTCATCGTCATTAAAACTATAGTTTATAACTTCAGAGTATCCATCTGAAGAAAAAAGGTCTCGTGCTAAATCGTTTAAATATCTGTAATCAGCAGAAACTTTATCAATAGCTTTTCTCAATGGAATTTTAGGCAATGATGGCTGTATAGAATCCAGACCAATTGTCCGAGCAACTTCTTCGATTAAATCAGCATCTGAAGATAAATCTAATCTAAATTGAGGTGGCCGAAATTTGTATATTGAATTTTCTGATGAAATTAATTCGATTGATAATGATTCATAAATTCGGAGTATTTCATCATTTTTAATGTTGACTCCTAATAGTTTAGCTATTTTTCTTAAATCAATAGTGATAACTCTTTCGTCTACAATATCGGAATTTGTATCCAGATAATTTTTTGAAACAATTCCATTAGTAAACTTAGATATGTGGTCGGCACAATAGAGTAGTGAAGATTGTGTTGTATATTGTGGGACTTCTCTTTCGAACCTGTAAGAGGAGTCGGTTGATAAGTTTAGAATCTTTGAACTCCTACGTATTTTTGAGGGATTGAAAGAAGCACATTCTAACAAAATATTTTTTGTATTTTTATCTACAGCTGTACGAGTGCCTCCAATTATTCCAGCAAGTGCTATTGGACCTTTGGCATCAGAAATAGTTAGGTGTGAATTAGTTTTTTGAAGGGAGCCATCTAAAACAGTAATTGATTCTTTTGTAACATCATTGATTAAAATTTTAGTTCCAGAAATTTTATCAAAATCAAATGCGTGTAAGGGTTGGCCTGTTAAGAACATTAAATAATTAGTCAGATCAACAACATTGTTAATTGGCTTCTGTTTTAATTTAAACAATAAAACTTTTAGCCATGATGGAGAATCGTTAACTGTTATATTAGAAATTTTAATGGCTGTATATCTTTTAACGTCCTTGGAATCAATTAACAAAGCAAGAGAATCAATTGAATCAGACAGTTTATAAGCATTGTTAGTATAATTTAAATAATTATTTTTTATGCTCAAATTTAATATACTTGAAAGTTCTCTAGCGATACCGTAAAAACTAAGACAATCGCCTCTATTTGGAGTTATTGAAACATCAAAAATAGTATCATCAAGATTTTCGATTTTTGAAATTGGAATTCCATGAACTAAGTTATTACTTAATAAGAATATTCCGTTAGAAGAATCATTAACCGATAATTCGTTTAATGAACACAACATTCCGCTAGATTCAATTCCTCTAATTTTAGTTTTCTTTATTTTTATACCTTCTGGAAAGCTTTCTGAGTTATCAAGCTTTGCGCCGATTGTTGCAACAGGAACAAAGTCACCTTGATTAATATTGTTAGCACCACAAATTATCGAAAGTTTTTCTTTTCCTGTATTCACTAAACAGATTTGTAACTTGTCAGCATTCGGGTGCTTTTCTATCTTTTCAATTTCACCTACAACTATTTTGGGATCTAGTTTTGAGAAATCCCATTTTTGTACTTCCTCAACCTCCAGACCTATCATAGTTAATGATTGTTCTACCTTCGATGAATCTAGCTTTTCACCCAGTATTTTTTCAATTTCGCTTAATGGTACAAACATATTTAACCTAACTATGCTATTATACTACATTTTTTTTATAATTTACCACCAATTTATTTCATATTAACAAAAAGATATCAACAGACTGTGGAAAATTGTTGATAATTAATCTTTACACTTAAATCCCCGTAATTATTGACTATTTGCCAATACAAAACTTTGAGAACAATGCATCGTATACCTCTTCATTTGTTGTTTCCCCTGTTATTTCTCCTATTCTGTTTAAGTATTCCCTGATTTCAATTGTTATTATTTCTATGGGCTTGTCTTCTATAAATAGTTGTTTCCCATTTTTTAAGTTTTTTAGTCCTTTTTTAAGATGCTCTACTTGTCTTTCTGTAGTAAGTACACCTTCTTCGAAATCTACTTTTGTATCCATGTTTTTTATTTCTAATATCTTTTTTCTAATTAAATCTAAATTTTTCCCTTTTTTTGCGGATATTTCTATGTACTTCAAACCTTTATCTTCTAATTGCTCTATTATGCCCCATTTGTTGTCTTCTTTCATAAGATCGCTTTTGTTTATTAAATGTAGAATCTTTCCACGTGGAACATCTTTGATTATTCTATTCAAATAATCATAATCAGAATCCTTGTCCAGCAATAATAGTATCAAGTCAGATGCATCAATTTTAGAAAAAGCTTTTTTTATTCCAATGTTTTCTATCGGATCCTTAGAGTCTCTAAGGCCAGCAGTGTCAAAAAAATTACATCTAACTCCATCAATAAAAATATCTGCATCAAGTATATCTCTAGTAGTTCCTGGAATATTAGAGACGATAGATCTATCCTCGTCAAGCATTCTATTCATAAGTGTGGACTTTCCAACATTTGGTTGTCCCATAATTAAGACTTGTAAACCTTCCATATATAATCGACCTGATTCATAGGTGTTTAGAATGGACTCAGAATGCTGGATAGACAAATTGAAATCTGAAAGGATTGCCTTCTTTGTTGGCTCAGGGATGTTTTCCTCTGGAAAATCAACCATGGCTTCAAATTGAGCAAGCAAAAATATAACTAAGTCCCTGAGTTTATTGAGTTTTTTCGTTAAAGATCCAGATAATTGATCAATAGAACACTTGGCAGCAGATTCAGAGTGTGATTTGATTAAAGAAGAAATCGCCTCTGCTTTAAGTAAATCTATCTTGCCGTTAATGAAAGATCGGTAAGTAAATTCGCCTGGCTCTGCAATGCGTGCACCATTATCAGTTAAAGATTTTAATACCAGGTTGGGAACTATGGGGCCACCGTGAGTTTGAATTTCTACTACATCTTCTCCCGTCAATGAACCTGGTGAATAGAAAAAAATACATAAGCATTGATCGATAACCTTATTTGCTCTTAAAATATTTCCAAATGTAGCCTTTCTATCTATGAATGATTCAGATTGACTATGAGGTTGAAAAACAATTTTAGTTATTTTGTGGCTATCGACTCCACTAAGCCTAATTACCGCAATTGAACCAATTCCTGGTGGTGTACATATAGCGCAGATTGTATCAGACATATTAGGAAGTTTGTTCTTCATTATTATATAAAAATATATATAAATAGTTTAAATACAATTAAATAAATTTTTTGCGATATATTGAGCCCGCTGCTATAATACTAGGGTTTAATTTCTAATCACATATGATGCGCAATGGAGGCTATTTATGAGCTTATGTTTTGATTTTTCAGACGAACAAAATATGATGCGTGATGCTATTCAAACCTTTTGTAAGGAAGAAATAGAACCACTAGTAGAAGAAGCGGAAAAACAAGAATCTTTTCCTTTAGAACTTTTCCCGAAAATGGCGGAAATGGGTTTGTTGGGAATTTGTTTTGAAGAAAAATATGGTGGTTTAGGTTTAGACAAAGTTACTCAATGCATACTTGCTGAGGAGCTTGGCAAAACATGTGCTGGAATTGCCAAAGGAGTTGCTGCTCATGTAGATTTAGGGTCACTTCCCGTTTCAAAGTTTGGGACAGAAGAACAGAAAGAAAAATATCTTATACCTTCAATAGCTGGTGAAGTAATTGGCGCATTAGCTATTACTGAACCTAATGCTGGCTCTGATGCAAGAGCAATCAAAACAAATGCTATAAAAGATGGAGACTCATGGGTATTAAACGGAACAAAGACATGGTGTTCAAATGGGGTAATTTGTAATTATGTCATAGTTGCAGCTTATACCAACAAAGATGATAAAAAGAATGGAATAAGTATTTTTATTGTTGATAAAGAAACTCCAGGATTTGAAGTATCCAGGAAAATTCATAAGTTAGGACATAGGTCTTCTGATGTTGCTGAGCTTGTATTCGAGAATTGCAAATTACCTGCAAATGCTTTGCTTGGCGAAGAAGAAGGGAAGTTCCAAGCATTGATGGAAACATTAATTGCCGCAAGAATTTCTCACGCCATTAAAAGCGTTGGTTTAGCTACAGCGGCTTTTGAATATGCTCTCAACTATTCAAAAGAAAGAGAAGCTTTTGGCAGACCGATTAATAAATTTCAAGGAATAAGTTTCAAGCTTGCTCAGATGGCAACAAAAATAGAAACAGCTCGCTTGCTTGGATATAAGGCTGCCTGGTTATATGATCAGGGTAGACCATGTGTCAAAGAAGCCTCAATGGCAAAATTGTATTCTGCAGAAGTAGTTCAATGGTGTGCCAGCGAGGGAGTACAAGTCTTGGGTGGTTATGGTTATGCCACTGAATATTCAGCTGAAAGATATTACAGGGATGCTAAGTTGTCGTCCATAACTGAAGGTACATCTGAAATTCAACAGGTGATTATTGCTAAGGAGCTTGGAATTTAAGTTATCTTAGATAACATATTAAAGAAAAAAAGGAGAAGACAATGGGAACACAAATACCAAATATTGATGACACTAGAGAACTTTTAAAGAAGAATCAAATAGGAATCATTGGTGTCGGAGAAACTGAACAGGGTAAAATACCCGGAAAAAGTTCGTTTCATTTTCTTTCTGAAGCGTCTAAGCTTGCGATAGAAGACGCCGGAATACAAAAATCGGATGTTGATGGAATTATTACAGCATTTTCTCTAGTAGAAGAAACTTTTATGCACTGTACTACATTTGCTGACTACATAGGGATAAACCCAAAATATTTTGAGTCAGTTGCTATTGGAGGTGCTACAGCTGTTTGGATGACTGCAGCAGCAGCGATGGCTATAAACTCCGGTCAAGCCGAAGTAGTTTTGTGTGTAAGGGGAGACAATACTCTTTCAGGTATTTCATCCACTGGAATGATTGCTCTTATTAGAGAAATGTGTCATGGGGAATTTGAATATCCTTATGGTCTTACAACGCCAGGCGGATATGCACTGATGGCGCAGAGATATCTTCATGAATCAAATGGTAAAAGAGAGCATCTACATTCTGTAGCTGTAACAATGAGAGAACATGCAAAACTAAAAGAAAACGCAATGAATAAAGACGATTTATCTTTGGACGACATATTAAACACTCGTCTGCTTGCATCTCCATTAACTAAATTTGATTGTTCAATCGTTTCTGATGGTGGTGCTGCTTTTATAGTAACAACAAATGCAAAAGCTAAAGAGCTTGGACTTAAAAGAGATCCGGTTTACTTGCATGGAATGGGTCAAGGGTTTTCACACCAGTATCTCACTTCTTGTGCAGACTTAGATCAAATTTATGGTGCTGTTGAAACATCCGGAGAAAAAGCTTTCAAAACTGCAGGGATGACAAACGAAAACGTGGATATAACATTCCTTTATGATTGTTTCACGATTACTACACTTCTGGAACTTGAAGGACTTGGGATTGTTCCTAGAAACCATGCGGGTGCAGCCGCCCTAGAAGGAAGGCTTCATAAGGATGCCGATATTCCTTTGAATACGCACGGTGGATTGTTATCGCAAGCACATTTAGGTGCAATGCATCATGTGGTCGAAGCTGTTTTGCAGCTTAGAGGAGAGGCAGGCCCAAGACAAGTAAAAAATCCTAGCACTGCTTTGGTTCATGGGAATGGTGGTATAGTATCTGCTCACAGCACTATACTGCTAGGAAGCGAACCGTTAAGTTAAAAATATTGATAGACAGGAGATATAAAAATGTCAGAAGAAAAAATTGAATATCAGAAACCATTGCCAGATTTTAGGCCAGAAACAAAACCATTCTGGGATGGAACGAAAAATCACAAATTGTTGTTACCTAAGTGTAAAGATACGGGAAAAGTATTTTTTTATCCTAGAGCTATAAGCCCTTTCCCTGGATCAGTCAACATGGATTTCGAATGGGTAGAATCCTCTGGAAAAGGTAAAGTTTGGACTTATTCCGTTCATTATATGGGTCCAACCAAGGCTTACAAAGGAGAAACTTACGTTGTTGCACTAATAGAGCTTGATGATGGTGTTAAAATGATGTCCAACGTTGTAGGTTGCGATCCTGAGAGCGTAACCATAGGAATGGAAGTAGAGGTTGTTTTTGAAGACGCAACAGATGAGGTAACATTCGCTAAATTTAAACCAGTATAATTAACTATAGGGGGTCGATATGGACGACAAGATTTTTTATGAAGATATAGAAGAAGGCGCAGAGCACGAATCAAGTGGAAGGACAGTTACAGAGGCTGATGTAGTTAATTTTGCAGGCCTTTCTGCTGATTTTAACAATATGCACATTGATGAGGAGTTTGCTAAAAACACTGTCTTTAAAACTAGAGTAGCACATGGAATGTGTGTGCTTTCAATTGCAACTGGTCTTTGGTTTACAATGCCAAGGTTGGCAACGATTGCATTTATGGGACTTCAAGACTGGCGCTTTTCTGGTGCTGTAAAACCTGGGGACACCATTAAAATTACAAGAAAATTAGTTGAGAAGAAAGAGCACAAAAGACCGAACATGGGATTTCTAAATTGGGAAGTTAACGTTGTTAATCAATCAGGCGATGTTGTTCAAAAGGGAGTATGGGTTATTCTCGTTCAGAGAAAGGAATCCTAGTTACACTCTTAGTGTATTTCAAAAAATAACTAGTAATACCGGTAGTTTAGAGTTAAAACTATTGACTTAATGCATCAATTTATGGTTAAATGGAGTAACTCTTATAAAGGAGGTATAGGTATATGTTAGGATATGTACTTTTACTCGTAGGTTTCGTATTCTTTTGTAACGGTATGACCCTTTTAGGTAAAACCGATGGAAAAGAAGTTGGTATGTTAAACGGCGCAGTAGCGGTGCTAATTCTTATTGCTGCATTCACTGGAGCTGGTCTTGGACCAGAAGGAGCTGCTTCTACTGCTCTTGTTTCAGTTTTTGCATTGATCTATGTCATCGCCTTCGGTGTGTTCACTCTTGGACATGGCGGTAAAGGTCTTGGGTGGTATTGTCTTTTTGCTACTATAGTTTTTCTATGGTACGGGCAGTATTTCTTAGGCGTAGGCGCAATGGAATTAGGATTGTTTAACATTGCATGGGCTGTTCTTACACTTGTTGCATTCTTAGTACTTGCTCAAGGTAAAGCTCTTGGAACTTTATTAGCATACTTATTTATTGCTGAATCATTTGTAACACTATTGATTCCGGGAATGAATATGCTATTAAAAGGAACCTTATTTTAAATTTATTTAGGGGAAAGTTTATGCTTTCCCCTTTTTTTTCTTTTACGGAATCAACCAAACACTTTTAGATAATTTGCTGTCGGATATCTCAAATTTACACCGTCTGTGTCCGTCATAGTTTAATTCTAGCCAGTCTATCTCCTTTACTTTGCTTGTTAATAAAGCAAAAACATTTAATCCAAGATTTTTATTCTTTAAATCTAGCATGTTGTTGTTGAACGGAGTTTCGATTTCAGTTGAAGGTGCTAATGGTACAAAATAACATCTTTGACTTACCTCTTGTGATTTTTCCCATATTGCACTTATTATTGATTTATCAACTATAATCTCAGACTCTGCCTTGATTCGTACTTGAATTTTAGAGGATTTGTCATAGAAAAGGAGCTGGGTGTGTTTGTTCTGTTTTATGTCTTCGCATTTGTTTGTTCTGACATCAGCATGAGAACGCAAAGTTAAAAGATTTTGATCTGCTTCTCTTAAAACCACTATTCTAGAATCAGGGAAGGATGTATTTTTTGAATTAATAGTAGATAGTGTACATAAATGGAAAGGGTGTTTGCGGTCGATTGCGCCTAATTTGAGGTTCTTCCATATAGAATCAAAAATTGCTTCTAGTTCCGAGCTATTTGTTTCCATACCACTTTGGTAGACTATCGCCAATAAAAATACTGATATTTTTTAATTTAAAAAATTCTTCGATACCCTCTAGTCCGAGTTCTTTTCCTGAACCGCTTTGTTTAAAACCACCATATGGTGTCTCCGGAATAATGCCTCCATAAGTGTTAATCCACAAATAACCTGCGTTTATTTTTTTTGAAACCCTAATTGCTCTCGAAATATCTTTAGTCCAAATCCCTCCAGCAAGACCATAATTTGTTTGGTTGGCAAGTTTAATGGCTTCTTCTTCTTTACTAAACGGCATTATTGCAACAACTGGACCAAAAACTTCTTCGGTAAACAACACATTGTTTTCTGAAGGGTCTATCTCTATAACTGTAGGGACAAAAAAGTGCCCCTCTAAAGAAGGATTTTTTTTGCCTCCTACTAAAAGTTTTCCTCCTTGTTGTAAACCTTGCTCAACAAGTTTCTCTACCTTTTTAAGATGATCTTCTGAGATTAAAGCGCCTATTTCTGTTTCTTGCTCTAAAGGGTAGCCCTGTTTGATTGCTGAAATTTTTTGTAAGAATGTTTTCTTAAATTTATTGTAAATCTTGTCGTGGACTAAAAGCCTTGTTACTGCAGTGCAATTTTCGCCTTGATTAAAAAAGCCCCCTCTCAAATTAGCTTCAATGCATGAATCTATCTCGGCATCTTCAAAAACTATATTTGGAGCTTTGCCACCCAACTCGAGAGATAGCTTGGGTAAGTTTTTAGAAGTAACCTCAACAATATGTTTTCCTACAAGTGTTGAACCGGTAAAGGATATTTTGGAAATTAGCTCATTCTTGATTAGTTCGCTTCCTGCCTCTTCCCCCTTACCTGGGCAAACATTAATTACTCCTTTAGGAATTCCACATTCTTCGCATATTTGGGCAAGCTCTATAGTTCCATGCGGTGTAAGCTCGGATGGCTTTATTACCATTGTGCATCCTGCAGCAAGGGCTGGGGCCATTTTCCATGAAACAAGCAGTAAAGGGAAGTTCCACGGCAATATCATCCCAATTACACCAATAGGCTCTTTGAGGGTCAATGATAAAAGCTCTGGGGTTATTGTTTGTGATTGGCCATGTATTTTAGATGCCATGCCAGCATAGTATTCGAAAGTTCTTGCTACTCCTGCCATTTCCACAAGCTTGCTTTCTTTAATTGGTTTCCCAGTCTCTTCAGAATTAATTACCGCTAAATCGTCGGATCTCTGTCTAATTTTTTCAGCAATTTTAAATAAAATATTGCCTCGAATATTTCCAGGTGTGTTTGACCACAATTCAAAAGCACCGTGCGCGGATTTACACGCGTTTTCGACTTCTTTTTTTGAACAAAGAAAAACTTTTTCTAAAGGCTCAAGTGTTCCTGGGTTTTCTCTAATATAAGAATCCTCAGTTTCTACTAGTAGCCCATTTATCCATGCAGCTGATTTGCGCATTAAATAAACTTATCATGTAAAAAGGTTTTAAGAAAGAAGAAGGGCTCTTCAAAAGAAGAGCCCTAATTTTTACCGGTTCTAGGCACCTGGATAGTAAGGTGTCATGAATCTGTGTCTCATAGTATATTTGTAAGGTGTTGAGTAGAGTAAGTCGCCAAAATCAGATTCAGCTCTTTCTACTGTTTTCTCCCATACAATTGATGCTGGTGGAATGATTAAGTTAAATGTGAACGAAATCAATCCGTGACATGTCACGTTACCTAATGAACCTCCCATGAAGTCAAAAGGTGTACCAGCTAAGTACCATGCTCTTACGTCTTCACCAGTAGCTGTTCTAACAGAACTAGGATCTAATTGGAACCTGTGTCCTGTACCGAACTGTGGTGGCAACTCTGATCCAAGGTATGTAACTTGATGAATACTGTTAGATACACTTGGGTGAGTTGTGATTCTGTAATTTAATCTACCCCAGTCTGTTTTACCATAGAATGTTGGTTTGTGTGGGGTTGGTTTATCAGAATATCTACCATTTGCAGAATGGAATACGTAACCTCTTCTTTCCATTGTCATGTTGAAGTAGTTATCGTTTGTTCCATGCTCAAAAGCAGCAATATAAGCAGCTTTTTTAGGGAAACCGAAAGGTTCTCTACCTGCAAAAATTGGTGAATCGTTTGAAAGGTACATATATGGATAATATCCACCTTTCCAAACCTGTCCGTCACTGCCTTTCACTGTTGAAGAAGCAGTTACGCCGAACTCCATGTATGGTCCAAGCATTGTGTTTCTGTGTATAACGTACCAGAACTCAAGGATTGGGTCGTGAAGCTCAACTGGATCAGGAATAACGGCTTTTAAATTAGCTTCGTCTGCTTCAACAACAAAAGCCATCCAGCGGCTTTCTGTGTATGTTAAAGGGACGATGTCATAGTCAAAGACGGGATCGGCAACACCCTGAGAGATAATGTGAATTCTATCTCTATCAAGTGGTAGCGGTGGAACTTCACCTTCTTCTAACCATGGATAGCTGTATTCGTTTGCTTGTTTTCCCATGTTATTTTCCTCCTAAAAAATTAATGTGTTCCTATGCACCTTGGTGAATTGGGAACTGTTGTCTTAAACCATACTGATATGGTGTTGCATATCCTCTGTAGCTGGCTGGTCTTTCGTATGTTTCTGACCATACAACTTCAGCAGGTGGGATAATAAGGTCAAATGTAAATGAAATTAAACCTTTAACTTCGTTTACTTTTACCTCTGCACCCATGTTATCAAATGGAGTTGCTTGTGCGAACCAGTCAATGGCATCGCCAGAAGCTGTTCTTGTTAACTCGTTTTTGATTTGGAATCTGTGTCCTTCTACATTAAATGCAGGTGGAAGTTTAGATGGTAGATATGTTAACTGCCATTCTGAACTTGCAACGTCAGGACGTGTGATAACTTTCATGTTGAATTTACCCCAGTCAGTTTTTCCATAGAAATATGGTGGTTTAACTGGTGCATCATCATATTTACCTTGCTGTGCTGTTAAAAGGTAACCATTTCTAGTCATTGAATAACCGAAATAGTCATCGCCTTTTTCACCGCCATGCTCAGTAACTCTGATGTAGGCCATTTTTTTAGGGAATCCTAAAACACGACCAGCATCAACAGCACTATCACTTGTTAGGTACATATATGGATAGTAACCTGCTTTCCATGTATTACCTTTCGAGTCAGTGTGTGTTGCGGAGATTGTTACTCCAAACTCAAGATATGGACCTAGCATTGTGTTTAAATGGTTAACATACCAATACTCAACAAGTTCTGCATCCTCTCCATCCCATATTGTTAATGGTGGATTTGGACATAGTCTTTGTCTTGCATCGCCTGGTACGTCAACAACAAATGCTGACCATCTTGAATTAGTATAGGTTAGAGGAAGAACATCAATATCCCATAGAGGATCGGAAGGGTTTCCGATAATCCATGTTTTAATGTCTCTCTCAACCGGTGGATTTGGAATCTCGTCTGTGAGAGTCCAATACTTTGTGTCTACATTAAGATGACTTGGCATCGTTAGAGACCTCCTTCATTTGAATTTGCGTTGGTAGGTAGATTACTGGTGAGAAAACCGCTTTCGGTCTTTCTACACCCCGTTATTACTATTAAAGCAAATGAGCATAAAATAGTCAACGGTTTTTTTGTTAAAAAAGAGTTAATTTATCCAATAATTTATTATATTTAGCTTTGTCTGCCATATGTCGAACCTCTGTCTATCGAATATCTGGACATAGGCTATAAATTTAGTTTTTGTTCTAACAATTCTGCCACCTTAACTGCTCTTTCGTTGATTACAAGATTTGCTCTGGAATCAAAAGGAGTGGTCATTAAATCAATAATTACTAGTTCGGAACCGGTTTGTAGGGCAATATCTGGGAGATTGTTTGCAGGAGAAACCTGAAGAGATGACCCGATAACAATCATAAGGGTTGTTTCTCGAGATTTGTCCATTGATGCATCCCATGGAGCTTTTGGGAGTGGCTCGCCAAAGAAAACTGTAGTTGGCTTGATAAGCCCCTGGCATGGCTGATCTTCAAACTCTTTGCATATAGGTGGATTCTCTCCATTTTGTACCCTTTCCATTATTTCGTCCATGGAAAAAAGTTGTCCGCACTGTAAGCAGGAGGCGCGCCTTGTTGATCCGTGTAGCTCATGTACAACAGTGCTCCCGGCCTCTAAATGTAAACCATCCACATTTTGGGTTATCACTCCTTCAATAAGGCCAGCCTTTTCTAGCTTAGCTAAGATTAAATGGGCTGAATTGGGTTTGGCGGCTTTTCGTATGGGGTGCATGTCCATTGCATATTCGTAATACTGAGTTGGGTCTCTCAAGAATCCTGGTATCGAAACAATAGAAGAATCGTATTTAGTCCAAGTGCCTGAACCTGGTGTTCTGTAATCAGGAATTCCTGAATCTGTACTAATCCCAGCCCCCGAGAATGTTATTGCATTCTTGTGACGCAAAATCAGTTCAGCAAGTTCCTCGATTTGTTCTTCTAGTTCCATGAAATACACTTGGGGAGACAAGACGTCTCCCCAATTTAATGTAAAATTTAACCGTTTTCGTCAGTTCTAGTTGGTAGACCCATAGCTTCAGCAGCTTTGTTTACATCTGCAAGTCTTTCCGGTGTAAGTGCTGATGGTGTTCCCATCATACCTAGTGCTTCCAACTCTGCATCAACACCTGGATCAGCAATCGCAGGAACACCACATTTTTCTTTGTAAATGATGTCTCCATATGGCGATCTTGGTCTCCATCCCATGGACTCAACTGTTTCCCCTGGGTAGCCAATAGCCATTGCCCAAACAAACTGCATAGAGTCTCTAAAACCTAAAACTTCAGCAATTTTTGGTCCTTGTCCAGCATAACAGCAACTTCCTAAACCTAAGGCTGTAGCCATTAACTGGGCAGACGCCATAGCCATTCCAGTTTCACATGAAAGAAGATAGGCAACTATCTCTGGTGGAAACGTTGTTAGTCTTGGCAATGTTGTATTTTCAATATTGTCCATACTCCAACCATGACTTGGGTTAACACCACCCATTTTGAAAAGAGCTGGCAGTCCAATAGGTAGTCCGTTGTACCACAAGTCTCTATCAAGAGCAAAAACTAGGCTCACTGGAGCCATTTTTGCCATTGGGATGTTAAATGCTGAAACAATCTCAGTGAACTTGTCTTTTGTCTCCTGAGCTTCAACAATAGTAACTGTTATACAGTTAGCATTACCCATGTGCGAAGCATTTCTAGCAGCTTGACATATAGCTTGTGTTTTTTCAGGCTCAACCGGTCTATCCTTATCATAAAATCGACAAGAACGTCTTTCGCCTAAAACTTTAATAAAATCTACGCTTTGATAATTTAAAGGCATTATTTTCCCCTCCTGTTTTGATAAAATTATTTAAAGCAACTTATTAATAGTACAGGTTTTGGTATTTTTTTGCAATAAGTTTAAACAAGCTTAAAATGGAGCTAAAACTAGAAAAATCCTTATTTTACTTAACTACTTTAAACTTGTAAGAATAGATATCGCTACCATCCTTTGCCTTTCTAACGACCCCAATAATTGTTTCTACCTCTGCCTCTAGCTCCAAGTCGCTCTCTAAATCATCCGCCTCTATCTGGGCCATGACTCGTACTTTCTGCTCGGGAAAGTCGATAAGGCCCAGGCCAAAAGGCACTGGAAAATCGGGAAGGCTTCTTCGTACTATAGTAAAAGAATGCAAAACCCCTCTTCTTGGAAGAAGTGTATGTTCAATATCATCTTTAAAGCTGACTGGGTCAGCTAAGTATGGAGGGAAGGTCCAGTTCCCGGATGATTTAGACTTACCTGCCACCAGCCTTGGTTCAGGGTCTTCGGTAAAAAAATCTGCGTGTAGAACTTTTCTCTCTTCAGATTCGCTCATAACAATCTCCTGGTGTGAATATAATTTATTTGCCCAGTATGCTTACGACACAAGTAATACCGTCCATAGCAGGTTGGGCGCCTCCCATGGTCTCAACTAGCCCGATTTTCGGGTCAGGCACTTGGTACCCTGTTGCCTCTCCTCTGAGCTGATTAACTATTTCAACCGTTTGCAAAATCCCAGTTGCTCCAACGGGATGGCCTCTAGATAAAAGCCCTCCACTTGGGTTAATTGCAATATCGCCATCGTAATTAGACCTTTCTTCTTCTATAAGCTTTGACCCTTCACCTTTCTTAACGAACCCTAATGCTTCTGCCACTATAATCTCGGCAATTGCAAAGGCGTCGTGTATCTCTGCAATGTCCATATCCTCAGGTCCAAGGCCAGCTTGTTCATAGGCCATAGACGAGGTTCGTTGTACGTTTTCCGAAGGATCGCACGTCAAACCAGTGGCTGACGAATAGCCTCCTGATTGAGCAGCAATTCCAAGAACCTTAATCGGCATCCTGTTTTTGTCTCGTTTAATTTTATTTAGCATATCACCAGAGACTAGGACAGCCGCTGCCGAAGAGTCTCCCACGGGACAACACATGCTTCGCGTTAAAGGGTCGGCTATCATAGGGTCGCCCAGTACCGCCTCAACCGTAGTTTCTTTTCTAAATTGTGCTATGGGATTTTGAGAGGCATGCTTTCTACTTTTTACGACCACCTTTGCCAAAGTCTCGGCGGAAATTCCATACTCTTCTATATATCTTTTGGCTCTCATTGCATACAATCCGGGCATGCTCATACCCAAAGCCACTTCAATGTCATCTTCCTCTAGGGGTAGGGGTCCTCCTGACATAATCTTGCTTAAATTCTCTACGCCCCAGGCCAAAGCAAGGTTGTTTTGTCCATAAGCTATAGATCTCCAGGCTTCCCAAAAAGACAAAGTGCCACTTCCGCAAGCTCCTTCAATATTGACAACTGGCTGACCAACTAGGCCAAGGTCTTTTAATGTTCTTTGTCCTACTCCCATACCCTGATAAACGTGTCCACAGAACCCTATTTCAATATCTCTTGGATATATTCCAGCGTCTGTGATTGCCGCCCATATCGCTTCTCTTCCGAGAACATGGGCTGCTTTCGTAGGAAACTTGCCACATGGGTGTTGTCCTACTCCAATAATATAAACATCTCTTAAATCAGCCATTTTCATCGCCCCCTTTGCGCATTAGTTATAATAAAGCTAGAAGAAAAATTGTAAATTGAAAAACTTAAAAAGGCAAACATCCACTCTAGTCCCAGCCAAGTGTTTCATCTAATGCATTTTTAATAATAGGAAAAATCTTGTGTGTTCTAGTGGGCTTAATTAGGTTGTCGATATTAACAACCTCAATGATCCCTTTTGCCGCATTTGTAATAAATATGGCCTCAGGGAACAGAACGGACCCAAGCTCATAGTTTCCCTCTACAATTTTTATTCCTTTCTTCTTGCATGTTGCAATTACCAGCCCTCTTGTTATTCCCGGAAGTATTCCGCAAGACAAAGACGGGGTAAAT